>SDBU01000503.1_pt1 | contig 54277 bp, 87 predicted proteins | sample 2277071 | NCBI WGS metagenome assembly SDBU01 (sample SAMN10397929, study PRJNA504765) | marine sediment metagenome | isolation source: marine sediment core GS08_GC12, 126 cmbsf | place: Arctic Ocean: Gakkel Ridge, Loki's castle | collected 2008 | reverse complement strand
CAGCCTCTACAACACCAGGACCAACAGGTGCTGGAGGAATAGGAGCTACAAGTGCTAATGCAACAGTCATCACTTATCGACCTGCAGCAGCAGTTGGTACACTTCAATATCTTGACCTTTAATATTAATAAGTGAAAAAGTCAATAATTGACATTTCTTAAAATGGAGGATATAGTATGAAAGAACAACAACTTAGAGAAGTAATCAGAACTGAAGTTAAGGAGGTTCTTCAAAAAGAGCTCAGAGACCTTGTTATGCGTGAGATTGAAGTGGAGAAAGGCCCTAGAAAACAAGGTGATCCAGAGGTTAAGCGGATTGTAAAAGAGGATTGGAATGTTATTGACTACATGGCAGGATACATTCCTTATCTTGAGGGCGCTCTTCGTGGCGTGCAGGCTGATACTGATTCAGCTAAAAATACTTCTGCTAAAGCACTTGAAGGGATTAAAGCTATGGCTGAAATTCTTGAGACAACTCATAAGTCGATAACGGCAATCGCTAACTTTGCTGATGATTTGAGGCAGCTGCCTGATCTCGAAACTCAGGTGGTGAGGATTATCCAGAACAAAATGGCTAGTGCTAAAGTGCTACCGTTTGATCCTCCTTTACTGAATGGTGAAATAGAAGAGGTAAAAAATGAAAGCAATTCTTAATCAAGATGTAATAGTCAAACTATCTGAAGTTCATGGGATTACTGAAATTGGAGATATTCCTTCTGATAAGAAGGGTCGTGTTGGCTTTGATAGGTTGAGATTTAGTGGCAGTAAGATAGTTGACTTAATGGATCTTAAGTATATTTGGGTAAAGCATCTTGGAGATAATTCCTTTGAGCTTCATGCAGTTAAGGTTCCAGGCTCTCGAAGGAAAAGGATGTCATATTCAGATAGAGCAAGGTTGACTTTTGAAAATGGCACTATTAGGATTAGAACCCTTGAAGAAGTTGAACAGGCTAAGAAAGAGTATGAGCTACAATTAGTGAAGAATAGACTTCGCTCAAGGTTTGATAGTCAAATTGGCGATCAAAAAGATCAGATTGCAACTATTGCTAAATTAGTTCACTTGCTAATTCTATCTCTCTATGGACATGATGAAAGTGCCGGAGATTTGTTAAGTCAGTTGTGCAGTGACTTAAAAGAAACCTATTCTATGGATAAAATGCAAGCTAGGCTTCCAGATATAGTAGCAATAACGAAGTCTCTTATGAATGACTATTACAAAGAGATTGATAGTGTGAAAGGGAATAATTAAACTGACACTCCTAAAGCTTGTTCAATATGCTTAAACATCTGCTGAACTCGCACAGCATTTGAGTGATGTTCTCTAACAAAGCTATATCCCTGAGAGGCAATTGTATGTCTTAGGACTTCGTCCTTAAGGTAATACTCAATCTTACCAATCATATCATCTAAGTCATTATATAACACTAAGTGTTTACCATCTTCAAATCCTTGTATTATAAAATCATCTGGCTCATCTGTTAGAAACAATGACTTGCAAGCAAGAGCCTCTGTGACTTTCATTCCTAGACCTTTCCATTGGTTAACACTTCCAATAAATATCTTTGTATGATTTAGAGCATTGATATACTCAAGTTTATTAACCTTAGATCTTGTAATATTATAGCCTTTTGTTTTCTTAAGTCTAGGAAGGATTTTTTCTCTGATTTCTGTTCTGTTTGGATAGCCACTACCTCTATTCCAAATACAAGCAATATCAACATTACGCTCACAGTTGAGGTCGCAGTAGACATCAGTATCAACTGAATAAGGTAAGTACATAACTGGCTCAGATCGACGTTCCTTGAAGCAATCCATTTCAACTATAGAATGAGCAAAGAATAGATCAATATACTGATTATCAAAGAAGGAATCTTGCCATTCTGCACCGTTCTTTATTTCCTCTACATAGTCTACAAGTATATGGACTTTTGGGATATTCTTCACTCTGCCAAGGTATCGGACCCAGTAAGAGTACTTCTGCATATCAGTAATGATAAGATCAAATGTCTTATTAGAATGTTCCAGAACCCAAGGAACACTTGCCGGTTTATACCACCCTGGATGTCCAGGGCCGTAGAATGTTACGTCATGAACTTTAGCAATACTTCGACGGAGTAGCTCATGTCCCCAATTATACTTTCCAATTTGATTAGGTGCTATATATAGTATTCTCAAAATTCTTCTCCTCTTAAAACTTAGTTATAATTCCCATATTGAGAATAGGTTAAATCCTACTAACAGCTCTATAGAATCGTTAAGAACTTTACTTGCCTTTTGTACGTCTTCCCACATAACCTTGTACCTGTGTAAGGCACCGTTATCAAGGATATAAAAATCTCCATCTTGTAGATTAACCACAGCAAATATATGAAACGACTTCTCGCCATCAGGATACCACTTAATCTTTATCATCCTAATTATATCATCTGGGAATCCAGCATCTCTTAACTCTTTCCAGATCAGGATAGCAACATCTTCACAATCTCCTTTACCACGTATCTCAGTTTCACATGATGTTTGCCAGTAGTTAGTTACCTCTGCTTTAGATTCAATGCGTCTTACAACTCTATTTCTGATCTCAGTTACCAGGTTAAGACCAAATGTAAAATTCTCGTCATCTTGATAAATCGGATAACCAAGACATTTAGTCTCTCTATCCTGCCAGTCCTCTATCCTCTCATAATAGTCTGTATGATATAGATTATAAATTTCGTCGTACAGTTCAATAAACTTCTCTTCTATACAATTCTCTACGTAATTCTTACAACCAGAGAACATGAGAAGTGCTATTAAAATTGTAAAGAACAGTTTCATAATTCTTCCTCCTTTATTAAAAGTTTTAAGTATATCTAAAGAATCCACTCAAGAGTTAAAACCATAATCTATTCTTCTGGTTACTTACATAAATACTTCTTCAGTAATTTTGCTTCTGAGTCAAAAACATATGCTGCTGCTTTGGTCTTGCTAGCCTTACGCATTCCAGAAAATTGGTGGGCAATGCCATCTACGGAGTAGAGTAGGCTGGGTTTGTGTTTTGGCCCGCCAATAAGCCATATTCCTACCAAGTTTCCGCACCCTTTAGCACGGAAGATGGCACCAAGATAGTATGCATTTCCGTGCTTCTGTGATTTGACAACAACTATCTTCGAAATAGGGTATTGGTCGCCAAGGGCCATTTGTACTAACTTTCTTTGTTCTTTACTTGCCTGCTCAACTGACACTGCATATGCAGTTCCTGTCAGCAGGAAAATCACCATAGCCAGTAATGCTAATAATCTTTTCATAATCTATCCTCCTAGTTAAAGACGTTTCTCTTGAGTGGATTCTTCAGCTTTTGCACTGCTAAATAATTAAGTAAAAAGTCATTTATTGACATTTCTTAAAATACTTCCTTTAAGCGCTCAACATCAGCACTTGGGTAGTTCCTAAAGACATCAAACAATTGAGTCATCTCTGGTAGAATGACTTCATCTATACCACTGCACTCTTCATGATAAGCAAACACTTCCTTTCTTCTACCCTCACTTGCATCTTCAAGCTGCTTGTGAATGTCCCTTGCTATTGCCTCTGGTGAAGTAGGTTTTGTTACAACAAAGTTATAGGAACATTCACTGACAAATGGTGCGTGGCGCTTAGGAGTTTCAATCATTACAGGAGTTCCGCACCTCATAGCTTCTAGCGGCCCTCTGTCATTCTGACCGGCTCCGCCAAGATGGACAAATAACTTACTCTGGTTGTATATTTTGATAAGCTCATCTCGTAGAACATGTCCTGTTATGTTAACATTAAGTCCATTCTTCTCAATCTTATTCCTAATCTTATTCGACTCTACTCCATGATACCAGCCACCTGGGAGGATGCACTTTAAGTTAGTATTAAAGATCTCTTTGTACTTGATGAGTGCATCAACTACTTTCCATTGGGCTTTGTGGTCATGAATGTAACTAGCACCAATGCAGAGATCATAAGTTCTTGGCATAGTTATTGGATAAAAAGCTTCAGGGTTAGTAGGCTTCTTCCAATAAAACCAAAACCTACCTCTGGAGTCTAAGTGCTGCTTCTTGTCTAAGTCATTAAAGATGATGTCCCAGAATAACCAGCGTTGCCTTGGCGTATTAGCAGCATAAAGTATCATCCAATAACCAGCTCTAGAGATTGGTACTAGAATATTATGCCATCCCCTGAATCCGCCTCTGATCCAGATTATGTCGCCAGGGCGAAGTAAGCTAGGAAACTTCTCAAAGCCTTTGATAACACTGCATTTTATACCTGGACGAAAGGACAGCTTCCTGTCAATCTTAGAATCAATTACTACCAAGACCTCATCAACAATCTTAGCATCTAGCATTTTAGATAGTAAGTAATAATAACCTTCTGAAGGAAGAAATTTCAGAAGATAGTCAATTCTTGGACTCATTGTATAAACGAATACTAAGCGCATTACTCCTCCTCTAATAATAATTTTACTTTGTCATGCAGCTTTAGCTTAAAAGCAAACAGATCTATTTTTGCAGCTGGATCTGGATTCACATATGCACTATCTACGAATCCACTAACAGATGGGCTCTTAAGATATGTACACTCATTAAGGACGTTGACTACTTCCTGGAGTACTAACCCTACAATAAGTTTTCTTTCAGATTCATCCATGTCCATCTCCATTTTATGACCAGTGCATTGTTTAACCTCTTAACTTCTCTTTACGAAACTCTTCATTATAGTGTTTTAGTGTAGGAGTAATATCACGGTAAGGAAAATTCCTTGAGTGCCGAAAGTGTATTAGCTCCTTGTTTTTCTGATCAAGAGTAGTGATCAGGATTAGGCAATGCTCAGATGTAAGAGCCTTAGTAACCTCCTGTAAAACTTCTCTTTCGCCCTGGATACCGCCAGAAGATTTTGTAGTATTAGTTGTCATTTATTGTCTATTACCTCCATTTTACGAGCCACTCATCAATGGTCATTACTTGATTGGCTTTGATAAGTGCTCTGTGTTTAACACAGGATTCATTGTCAAGGACTTCATTGAAAATCTTAAACAAAGTCTTTGACCTGCCCTTTGCATGCTCAGTGAATTTTCGAGCAATGTCTGCTCCACCAAACATGTAAGTTGCAATGATACGATTCCTTAGATGATCGTTGTAGTTCCAATGATAGCCTCTACCTGCCCCGTGGTGACATAGCTGTTTCCCTGGCATTATATACTTGTGTTTGCCAAGGACTGAAAGTGTGTAATTAAGAAAATTCTCACCACCGCCATAGATTCCAAGCTCTGTAGGCCAGCCACCAACAAGGTTATACAGCTCCCTAGTCATCATCATTCCACAGGTACTCATGCAAGGGACTTCGTAGGGTATCCCTGGATTAACATCATTGTCTCGATAGTTTGTGAAGCTGTAGTGATACCAGCCCTTTTCAGTATCAATAGCTAGCTTGTAGATCAACTTCCTAGCTTCAATGATGTGATAGCTTAGGGGCAGATGGAGTGTGCCATTTAGCTCCTCATGATGATGGAGATAATAGTCATACATCTTAACTATCGAATCTCTACGAATCATGCAATGAGCATCAATGAACATTAAGATCTTTCCTTCAGAGTTCTGTACCCCGAGGTTCTTGGCTTGCCAATGAGATAATTTATCAGTATACTCAAAGTACTTGAGCCAAGGGTAGCTTCGCTGCATTCCTTTAAGTTGACCACCACCTGGATCTTCATACCAGTGCCCTTCATCTTTGCTTTTGATGAGCTCCTTAAGTTTCTCAATCTCCTTACTTGTAGAGCTTTCACTTGGAAAACCAAAATCAGTATGAAGAGTAGCCTCTATAGCTTTAAGTTTGGTCTTGTAGTCTAATGCTTGTCTTCGACCAGATAGATAGTTTCTCATTGTAATGTTAAAGTACTCTCTATCAAGATGAGCAGTGTCTACTACACCGGTATCAAGCAGCTGTGCTGTATAGCTTTTTATTTCTGCTTCGTGCTGCTCCTCAACTTCGGGGCAGTAGTTATTGACAGTAATGACTTCAAAATCAATTCCTGATTCGTCAAGCTCCTCGAAGATGCTGCGAATGGTAAAGGGAATCATGGGCCACTCGTTACAAAATGGCACTATAATGGATAAATCTTTCATTCTGTACCTCCTATTTTTCTGCTAGTTTTTGCCAAACCTCTTGTTCTTGTTGTGACATCACGTAAGACTTTCTCTGCTGAAGAGCTGTTAGCATCTTCTTTTGGTTTTGCTGTGACATCTTGGTTGACTTCCCTGGATTCTCTTTTCTCCACTTATTCAATGCATCTATCCCAGCTTGGGAGTGCAGGCTCTTGTGAGCCTTCTTTGTCATTTTCTCATGGTTGCTGGGATCATCATTCTTTTTATCTCCGTCCTTATGATGAACCATCTCGTCGGACATAACTGGATCATCTGGGTGACATATGTTCCAGAGTACATTTGCTAACTTGTATCTTTTTCCCTTGAAGTAAATTCTGTTGTATAGCTCTTGACCCATAATTTACCTCCACTCATTAACAAAAGGCACTATAATACTTAAGTCTTTCATAAAATGTCCTCCTAGTTTAAGGGTTTAAGAAATATGGTGGAAAGTGTCTCAACTTCCTCCACTTTTATTGTGGCAGTCAAACCGTTAACCACTCAGCTTTCCACCATACTTGTCAACTTTTTATAAAGATACGCACCATCAAGCCCTGCTCAATAAACTTCTCATTCATTGGATGATCTTCAAAATCGAACAAGGCTTCTTCAACGTCAGGATAAGACAAGTCAATTTCCTCGCCCCAATCATGAACTCCCAGGGCATCACCTTTGTTGAGATACCTGGCATAGGTACTAACCTCTTTGGGTTTGTCTCCATTATCACAGTACAGGAACTTCCGCTTTCCTATTTTGAGGTGGTTAATGATTGACTGCTTAGGGCTACTAAGCAGGTCTATCTTCTTAAAGTGAACATTTGCATTGAAGCAGTCATTAACGAAGTTCATCTGATACGCCTCAAGTTCAACCTGATTAAGAACTGGCAGCTTCATTGACCTGGCAATCTTACCCATTGGAGCAAAGATGCTGTAACAGTCATACGCCCATAGCGGAACATAAGACGCAGCTTCGTGCATGCATAAAGTCATGCCGCCTGCACTGAAGCCAAATTCTATCATGAGTTCAGGGTCAAATTCCTCTGTCAAAAACTCCTGCATTAAAGGAAAAACCTCGTTCTCAGTACAGCTAAGCACTTCAACACCTGGATGGTCAAGACTTTTGTAGAAATTCCTAATTGGCCAGTGATACTTAGGCTTCCAACCTTCTGGATTGTTTATCTTCATCTTACTTCTCCCTATTTAGAGGATTAATATTATTGTACTATCATTCTCCTTTATAGTATCTCTCCCTCTGCTACATCTCCTCTCTTCTCAGCAGGCGAGCCAAACCATATTTCTTTATTAGGAACGTCCTTTGTTATTAAAGAACCAGCTCCAATAAGAGCATTCTCTCCAATAGTTATACCAGGAACAATTATCACTCCTCCTCCAATACGAGCTGCCCTTTTTATAACAGGCCCCTCAATAAGTGGGTTAATGCCTCTACCATGATCTATATTCTTTGTGTTGGTGCTAACATAGCACGGGCCGATAAAGACATCATCTTCAACTACAGTACCTTTAGTTATATGGCACTGAGCGTGGAACCTTACTCGATCACCAATCTTTGCGCCTTCAATAACTGTAAGATGACCAAAAGAACAATCATTGCCTATAGTGGTATTGGTTCTTATGACACAGCCAAAACCTATGAAAATGTTATGGCCAAGCTTAACATTACTTTCTATAAGACAAAGCTGATGCCCTCTTAATAGTCCTCTAACAAGGCTTAGTAAGACCTTAAATATTTCCATTTATTCCTCCGTACTTAGACACTTTGCAAGTTTACTTAAAAAGGCCACAACTAACATTGTAATAGAAGTTGTTACAACAATAAATAAAGTTGCTATAAAACCTAAAATACAGCCCAAAGCTTTAATAGATAGCTTCTTAACAAGGCTTAATAAGACCTTGAATATTCCCATGAAAAATTACCTCCTTCGTTTCAGTTTTTACATCAACAAGATTGATAATATGCTTGGCTACTCGTAGATCAGCATAAGGCTCGTCAGAACCAAATATAATTCTGTGGTTGCCAAGCTTGCTTATAGCTTGCTCAATTAACCAAGGTAGCTTTCCATTTGAAGTATCAAGATAAATATTTCCAGCCCGTCTAGTAGCTTTGCGAAGTAATCCGATAGCTTCTTCTATTAACTCAGTGGAGCCACCTCCCATATGAGCAGCAATGAATTTCACTTCAGGAAACTTCTTGTTAGCAGCAATTAAATGGCTTATATGACTTATAGGATCTCGGCCACAGTGGACTAAAATGGGCCAATCCTTATCACGTGCTGCACAGATGTACTTATCGAGCCGAGTATCATCTATACAAGTCTGAGTTATGCTAGGATGGAATTTAAAGCCGTAAGCAATATCTGGCATAAGAATCTCCTCAGTATCAGCAGGGTCAATTAAGAGGAATATAAGGAATCGAACACTGTCTCTAGGAGACATAGCACGGTATTCATTTAGTAGTACATGGTTGAGTGTAGAAGCTTTAGTAACACTTGAGACATTTGGCATTACTATTGCTTTAGATATTCTGTGCTCATCCATATAAGCTGCATAGGATTCAAGACTCCAAGATCTTGCAGTCTTTTCTGTTCTGCCTATGTGTACGTGGCTGTCTATAATCATTTCAGTATCCTCCATTATATAGTTCAGTGCTTCTTCCTGCCGGTCTTATATACATAGATATAATCAGACCACCATCCAGTCAGTGGTAAAATAAAGGCTAAAACTCTCCACTTATCGCCATACCCTAGTCTGATAAACAACCACTGAAGGATTAGTATATTTAGCCATCCTACCCAAGTGTAACTTAGAAACTTTCTTTTAGGGTTTTTCATTCTTCCTCCCTTAGCACTGGAGATACAGGCAAAGGCATCCAATGAGTTATGGCCGTGAGCCAAATACTTGCCAACCCTGACCACCCAGGAGCATCTAGACTGTACCAAGCACATTGGATAAGAGGTTTCCTTGTATCTGATGATGGTGCATATGTCAAGTATAATGCATCTTTATCCGGCATTTTATCATCTACTGAAATCCAGGTTGGCACATCCTCCCATTTCACCCACTCACCTTTGAGCTCCTCTTTCATTTCTACTTTAGCTCCTTGCAGCCAATAAACTTTAACGTACCCTTCATACCTCTTCATATCTTCCTCCTTACTTAATTATTCTTACAATATGATTCAGTGCTTTAGTTTCAATAAATTCGACTTCGTAACCTTGAAACAGTTTGATTAAGTCTTCCTTTTCGAAGAACCTTAAGTGGGTTTTATCCTTAATTGTCTTAGGTTCATTAGGAACTGATATAATTACCTGTTCCTTAGCAACTCGAAGGAGCTCACTTACAGCTGGTTCTAGTACTGACAAATGCTCAAGAATTTCAGAAGCAATAACAGTATCAAAGCTGCCACTACGAAAAGGTAGATTTGATATATCTCCAACAACGAACTTAATATCAGGCTGAAATGCTTTAGCTTGACTAATTACAACCTCTGAGATATCTACTCCAACTATGTCAGTCACGTTTGTATTATTCTTTAAGTGAAAGATATATGCTCCTCTTTGACAGCCTACGTCAAGGACACTCCCAAAGCACAAAGCCACTGTATCCTTTAGCCTTCTTATAAAGTTGGTATTCAAGCCTCTCCTACCAAAATGCTCCAGGCCAAGTTTTTGTGTGTATTGATGCTTTCTGTGCCAAGCATTGTAAAAAACTTTAGGATTATTTTCCAACTTACGTTTGACGTAAAGCATCTTATCTACTTCCTCTCTTTCCATCGCCACCATTCAGGAAAAACAAGTAAAAGAATGTTGTATCTGTACTCCTTCATATACGCCAGATTATCGAAACAGCTCAGACACATCTTTCCCGATCCATCTTCGATGCCGGTAACTCCACTCCAATCTTGGTCACTCACTTCGTAGTCATAGTCATACTTCCGCCTGCACATGTCACAAATCATTTTCTTCACCTTCCTCCAAGTGCAATCTTAGTCATTTTTTCGACTTTCTTGGTTGCTACCTTTAGCATATCTTTGCCAGCAGTCATCAAGTCCTTTTCGGCATTTTTATATATTTCGTAACTGTACAAGACGCTTCTTATAGCGTTTAGGTCTATTTTCATTAGTTTCCTCCTTTAAAATTACTGGGGTGACCGGAGAGACTCGAACTCTCTTGCAATGAGGCCACAGCTCATCGGCGCACCTATTGCCTTCGGTCACATCTTGTCCATTTTAGAAAGTGAGCTTTATTATCTGCTTTTTGCCAGTCATGCTCTGCTGCCCAGGCTTTTCCAATATCCTTAACGAAGGGCGGGGTTGGAGACTCTGCAGGCACTCCGTATACAACAAACCAAAACTTATTACAGTATTCAGTCAGTACTGGATTGCCTCCCTGGAAGAATTGCTTCTCAGGGTTTAAGTCAGTATTCAATAAAGGAGCAACAGTTTTAACAAATTGACCTTTAAGTAAGGCAGGATGTCCACAGTAACCAAGCCACTTCTCACTTGAAGGGGGTACATAGAACTCTCCCGCCCACTTAAAGATCTTATTCCAGTTCTTCATCTCGTCCATACCGGACGAAAACTGCGGAAGTCGAATGAAAGGGATATTCCTATACTTTCTCAGTATCCATGTTAGGTGTACCCAATCAACCTCCTGCACGAGTTCCCAGTCATCTTCGAGATGAAAGACCAGATCGGACTCTACTTGAGACCAGCACCATTTGAAAGCCTCGGAGAAATTAGCCTTATCTGGAAGTTTGTAGATTATATCATCAAAGTATTCTCGACAAACATCAACAACTCTCATTGAGTCAATGTCAAGGCCAACTGGATCAACATTGATTATTCCTCGACAAGGTGTAGCTTTGAATAAGTTCTTGAAGAATGACTCAAGAGTTCTTCTTAGGATTTCTGGTCGCCTTACGGCGGTTATAGTTACATCAATCATCTTGATCCTCTCTTTCATAAGGGTATTTTGTTTCCTCTTCATTCTCTCTTGGCCAGATAATTAGAAAGAATAAGGCGATGAAGAATAAAAGCCAAAGGATATTATCAAGAATTGAAGCCATCTTATATCCTCCTACAAATAGTTAAGTTATTGTTTCTTTCGTCTATCTGCTCTTGGCTCTCTACTACTCCACACTCTTCACACTTCCATGTTTCGTACTTATCAACTGATTGCATAAGGCCACTACAAACACACCTTTCGGTATGACATGATGAAGTTGTGGGAACCGAAGAGCTTGTTACTGAACTTTCCATTTTATCTCCTTTCAAAATGCTACAAGATAGACAAACAGGCCCCATATCACTATCCAAGCCGTGAGCAATATGCTCTTAGATAACATTGTATATTCATATCTTTCCTGAAGTTTCCCTATAACATTTCCTGATACTGAATTGTCTTTTGTCCCAGTGAATTCTACCAACCCAGAAAATATACGGCTACGAAATAAACCACTTAATAATGTAAAATCACATTTTTGCGGAAGAAGAGGAAGAATACCTTTTAAAAGAGACTCTATAGTCGGTTCAGGTGGGTTGTAAGTGCAGGAAAATGAAATTGTTCCCTCACTCTGAAGAGGCATCTTAAAATCACCTATTCCTTGTATTTCTTTATCACCTAAATATATTTTACAGGATTCTGAATTGCTTTTCGTTACTTTATCCATGATTCTCTCCTTTCAAAACTGTGCCCTTTCCTTAATTTCCTCGGCCTCAGTTTCGTGCAGCTTAATAAAGGGGTTCTTCCCTTTGCCAAGAGATAGATACTCCTGCCATTCCTCTTCAGTGATCTCGTGTTCGTTGATGGTCCTGAATACATGCTCCACGTTGCAGAATTTGATATGAATAGATTCTGTTACTCCTTTTTCCATTCTTCTCTCCTTTAAGTAAATAACAGCAAAAAGTTAGATGCTACTTGTGGTATTCTCATTGTCTTTGCCCACTGATATTTTTTTGTCTTTATCCTAAGTCCAATCTCTGGACCATACCAGTTGTTATGAAGTAAGTGCTTTATTTGTACTTTCATATCTTTATCCTTATCGTTTCTCTATTCTCTTAACTTCATATACTATTTCCTTTTTATGCACAATAATCTTAACATCCTCAGCATCACCTCTGTCATTTACTTCTGGAAAATCGTAACCTGAAACTAACATTTCAGATTGACCTTGCGTTTCATCTCCAAAAGGATCATTTGTTGGAGCAATTTTTTCTATTATCCAATCTTGAGGAAATTTTAAAGCTTCAGCAATAAGTTTATTTGTTATCTTAATTATTCCCTTTCTCATTATTATCCTCCTAGTAGAAAAGAACCATCTGTTCTTATTGATAAGCTGTTTGAAGAACTTGTCGAAGAATCGACTTTTGTAAAGAACAGCAAGTGTTGATAGTAAGATCTAATTTCCCTTTTGTGCTTTACTGGTTCTAAACCCTCTCTAACTTTCTCAACTACATCGAAACGATATAAGTAGTTGCGATTTGCCATCTTGTCAATCCAATAGGAAGATTCTTGACAGTTCACATGATGATGGCCTTCTTGACCTGGAGGAGCGAAGGACATTAATACTTTGTCAGAAAATGAACACAGATTATCAAGAAAAACATCTACATACTCCGGTTCGATATGCTCCGCAACTTCAAGACAAAGGGCTAAATCTAAGGATCGAATAATTATTAGTTGATCGTGTAACGGAGTTCTTAAGTCAAATATATAAAGCTTCTCACTTGGGATTTCAAGATAACTAAGTACATTCTCTGTGCCTTCAAGACCATAGGCATCAATACCCATCTTGAGAAATCCTGCTACAAAGTCGCCAGTTGCACAGCCAACATCAATTAGTGACTTTGGATGAAGTACATTGTTAATTGCTGGGCAGACATAATCTACTCTCCAGTTGAGTTTATTCCTTTTTGCAAAGAATCTGCCTTTGTATATCTTTTTTAAGTCTTCCATTTTATCCTCCTTATTTACCTTTCCTTATTTATAGATCTTATAACTTTTTGACTTTGTTTACAGTTAGGACAGACATATCCTGTGTTATCATGATTTGCTACTATATCTGGGGAATCACAGCATTTAATTATAGTTATCTCATGAACATACGCTGAAAAATCGCCAAGTATAATGTCTCTATAGAAAAAGTCAGATCTATCCTTTACAAAAACAACTGGTTTGCCTAATAAGGTTGGTGAATTAATCATACTATAATCCTCCTATACTCTTTTAGAGCAACGCAGGGATAAGCACCATGCCCATCACTATAAACATCAGGATGGCGAAGAACAATCCTAACAGTGTAATCCCATTTTTTAAGTGTGGTGCACCACAGTGAGGACAATACTTAGCACGTTCCGACATCTTATTCTTACACTCATCACAATTGATTAAAGCCATGTTAAACCTCCTAAGTTAAACAGTTTACTTTTTCCATATTCCAGCAAATCCACGTCTAATACCAAAGTACCAAAGCCTCCAAAAGACACTGCCCAGTGCTATCATAACACCAGCACCTTGTGCCCTCATCAGAGTAAAGGCTTTCCCAAGTCTGGTTGCAAAAGCGAGCATCTCTTTTACTTTATCCATATCCTTTTCCTCCTTCCTGGAATCTGGGTCATGGCCCGCTTTGAGCCTATATGAACAAAGCACTTAGCCCTAAGTTGGCCAGTTAAAAGACCTAGTTTATGATACTTCTCCATTGCGTTAAGCTCTTTGAAAACAGGAAGCATTCTTGTAATTACTGAGTTTTTAGCTATTGAAGGATTAAGTGTAAAATGAGCATTGCCTACCATAACATGATCAGTTCGTTCTTTATACTTGATAGGCTTACTTGTTATTCTATTTGTTCTACAAACTCTAGACTTAATAGTACGTAGCCTTACATAACCAACATCAGGTGATACTTTTAGAAGACCTAGAATTTCATCAAGATAAGGAAGTAGTGATTCTTGTGATTCCCAGTCATCTTGAAGAAATAGTAAGTAGGGAGTTTTTAACTGTAGAGCCTTCTGCATAATATGACTGTAGCCACCAGAGCAACCGAGGTTTTCATTTGAGAGCTCTGTATAGAAAAGGTAATCATCATACAGATTTATCACTTTAACAGTATCAGCCTCTGTAGCCTGAGATAGAATGAGGAACTTAAAACGCTCAGCTCCATTCAAGTCAATGAATGAGTCAAGAGTTTGTTTTAGATACTCCGGCCTTCGGTAAGTTACAATTGCTACTGGAATTTTTTCAGTCATTTTATCCACCTTTCACTTTATACAGTTATTGCTGTTTTACTTCTCCATCTTTCCTCAGACCTTTTTACTGCTGAGCTGATTACAACTTTCAGTGCAATGATTGTAATAATGCTTACTACAGCATTTATACCTGCTAAATACATCCAGTCCATAACTACCCTCCTTCCTTTTTTTAAGTGTAAACGTCATTAATTGACGTTTCTTAATAAATCCCTACCTTACCATTCATACCCATAAGCTAGCGCTGTCCATCCGGTGGTGGCCACAAACCAGCCTAGGGCTGTACTCCATTCTCCAGTTAAAGTAAACACAGTACAAATAAGAAAACTTGATATAGCAACAAAAGTAACCACTTTATTTCTCCTTTCTTATTAATTTAGCAGTTTATGATAAACAAGACCTTTCTCCTTCATTTGGAAAATTCAAAGCAGCAAACTCTCCAAAATACTTCCTTGCAGCTGTGTCATAAGTTTTAGCTGCTTCTTCTTCTATATGAAAACTGCCAAGATATATGTGAGCTCTTTGACCAAAGATGTCTCGGAAGCTTATTTCTGTTTTCCACTTTTTACGAAAAAAGTATACACCCTTGTATTTAGAGCTAACCTTCTTCTTCTGTTTCCTTTTGTTCTGTTGGTTCTGAGAGTTAGTACATATCCTTAGATTAGATCTCTGAAAGTCTAGTTTGTTTCCGTCTTTGTGGTCAACCCACTTATTGGTTTGCAGTATTATATGAGACATTGGAATACCACCACTTGCACAAACACTTTTATTCTTCAAGTTATAGTACCACTTATATTTAGATAACTCTTCAAAGTCCTCATCATCTACAAGGGCTACTTTCCCATTTGTTAGAGGTATTGTTTTCATTAGTTCTTAGTAAACCTCACTTAATCTATCCATCTTCATTACTTTCTTTAGCAGTCTCTTAAAAGTCCTCATTACTTTTCTGGCATAAGCTTTATCTTTTCCATCCTCCCCAGCATTATAACGCCGTAGAGCATCATACGGACTATTCCCTCTTTCTAATAACTTAATAGCACATTTCATACTTGCATAATGACTGGTCATTAATAACTCTTCTATTTCAGGTAGATCGCTCTTTTTGTATCCCATTGCAATCCTAAAAGTCTCAGGCTTTTGTTGATAAATTCCCCTTTCACCATGTTTACCCTTAACAAAACGGCCGTGACTTTCAGTTGTTATTATAGCTAGTAACAGTGCTGCTGTCTTTCTGCGAGCAATCCAGGGCTTATCTTTGAAGAAGTGTAATGGCATAGTTTCAGTATAATCGAAAATCTCTTCAGTTATTATGAGTCGTTCCATGTTAGCCATATCAGTTATAATCTTCTTTAGCCTAAGTTGTGCCATTCTATATTCATATTGGCAGCCTAAGTTGAAAGTTATTAAAGAGGTTCTGTGAAGATGCAGATTATCAGAAAATAACTTTACATCATTTTCAATTTCTCTATGCCTTCTAATCTCTATATCTTTATATCTCAGGCCCTTCATACTGAAAATCTCTTCTTTCAATAAGTGCATAGTATTTTCCTGGTACTTGTCTATAAGATTCTCAGTCCACTCCTTTAACTTCAACTTCTGTCCAGGAACTATATGGACATGTCTTTTCACCACTTCTAAGTTATTTATCTCAGCAAGGACTCTCCACTTTCTCCAATCTCCTAACTCTTTCTTCGCTATCTTACTGAGACTGTCACCTTTTTTAACTGTATAGTCGCTTCCTAATCCAGATCCTGCCAAGAAGAAGAAAGTGAGTATGAACAAAGTAATAAATGTAGTAATAAAACGCTTCATTTTATGTTACTCCTTGTTTATAGTGTGTTACTTGGAGAAGATTCCAGCATCCCATTCTTCATCAGCCTCTTTCTCAAGTTGCACTCTTCTTGCCTCTTCAAGAACCTCCTCCTCTCGCCTGCTTGCTTTACTTGACATGATGCATAGGCAAGCTGTAATATATCCCAAGCAGGCGCATATGAAAAACCCTGGTAATGCTATCCATAGTGGCATAATAACTCCTAATCTTCAATAGGTTCAAAGTCTATTCCATCAGCCTCTGGAGCAGATTGATCTGGCTTCTTCTCTACTAACGTCTGTAAGTACTCCTTTACTTCAGAGTCACGAACGTTAGTACTTAACTTCCCAAAAAAGGCCTCACCAACATCTTCACGGGTAATCACATGCTGGCCACCCTGTTCATCAGGAATTCTGACCTCGGTTGTTGGTACTCTTGAATCACTAATCTTTTCAGTTTTTCTTATCTCAAGAGCTGCATCACTAGGAATAAATCTGTCAGTTATTGGTGGCTCTGGCCATTCACGAGGCCTCTCCATTTTCTCTGGGTTCACTGCTTTTGGTAGAGGAATATCTTGAAGTTCACCAGTCTCATCTGGCCATGAAGGAGGATATTCCTTTTTCTTTAGATTTTCTTTTTGGGGCCCTCCAAGTTGAATCCCACCACCAGGAAGTGGATGAATATGAGGATCACGCCTAGAAATATTCCGAGCAATATGAACCATTTCAGCCATTAAAGGAGCATAGACCTTTCGATAAAGCATATCCCAGTTATACCTTTGTCTCATAAAGGTTTTTACCTTTATAGATTCATCCTGGTTCATACGTGAAAGAATGACCTTAGCAACTGAGTCAAAGTACTGAGCTGGATTCTCAATCTTATGAGTATGTGAGAATGAACCAAACTCGAAATAAAGTGCTTTGTTGCCAGCAATCTCATACATCATGGATAGTGACCTATTCAGGACAGGCAAGACTCCTCCAGCAAGTACGGCTTCTGGTAGGACGAGTCCAAAAGTCTCCTCAATTGTTGGGAAGATGAAAAGGTTACTGCACTGCATTAGCTCACGTAGCATTTGTTTAGGAATACCAATGCCGTAGGGTGCTTTGTACTTCTCGTTCTCCCTAGCAAGCTTGGTATCTTCTTTCCACTTAGAGGTGAAGATCAGCTCGTGACCAGGGATCAGATGCAAGTCCCTACAAGACTCGATATACGGTTCAACATCTTCTCTTTGCTGTTTCCCAGTCGCCCATTGATTAGCTATGACTAAGCAGACTGACCGCCCAAGGCGCTTGAAGTTTGAGAAGATAGTCATAACTACTTGAACCTGTTTTGCAGAAAGTCTATCAACTGAAGCAGGATAGATTTGTACACAGTCAGCCTGCATAACTGCTGGATGATCTTTGATAAAGTCGTTAGTCTCTTTGCCAAAGTCAAAGAATGTTCTTAGATCCTTGATGTGTGGTACTACTCGAACATCATCTTTCCATCCTCGATATTGTTCAGCCACTTGAACCGAGTCAGCTTCGTTAGGATAAACTAACTTATGGTTGGGGCCATATTCCTTAATCATCCACCAATCAGACATTGCTGTAGGGACACTATGAATCCAATGCAACCAGCCAAGATTAGGTAGATTTGGTGACGCAGCTTTGACTGCCTGAGCATAAGGAAGGTGCCAGCCGACGAAGACAAAGTCATGTGTGAAGACTATGTCATAGTTCTTAAGCTCAGTCTCAAGCATTCCCTTTGTCTCATTTATAATCATTTTATGCTCCGGTGTTAAGTCATTTACTGACTTATAGTCAACTAAGTGAGCGAAAGGTAAAAGCTCCTTAGGTGTTAGTCCTAAAGAAGATGTCTTTCTGTTGAAGTGTGTACTCACAATGACATCAACTTCATCTCCATGTTCTTGAAGCATCCTGATCTGATCGCTGACAATTCCAGTCAGTGAGTAACCAGGGACAAAATCTTGAAAAGTTGTTAAGATTGCTACTTTCATAAGTCTATCCTCCTTGTTAAGGCAGGGAGTTTCACCCTGCCTGGTTAAGTATCTACTTCTTCAGCAATAACTCCTTGATGTCAATCAGGACATCAAGAATGTCTATACTAACACCTATCAGATTTTTGGTATTGAATACAACAGCAAGACCAGCAGCTCCTTCCAGCTTTGATACTGGTACTTCTCCAAGCGATGTCTCAGTCGCTGCGAAGAGGCTGTTTGTAGCTTCCAGCTGCCAAGAGTAGCGCTTACGATTTTCTTCTACAGTCTTCATAACAAATCCTCCTTTGTTAAGACAGGGCTTTTACACCCTGCCGACTTAAAGATTTACTCCTTTCCAATAAGATTACGGGCCTTGGCAAGATATTGATCCGCTTTTAATTCCTGTGAAAGAGCGCCATTAGACATAGCCAGCTGCTTGTGAAGTGCGAAAAGTATTATAGGATGATGTTCTTCCAGTTCTGCTTCTGCTATTGCTTGTGCGAGCATTGCTTCCAACTCAACCTCGACATGAATCAGGGCGTCTTTGCAAGCCTTTTTGTGTGCACGACGACTTACCAGGAATTTCTTTAATGCTTTCATAATAAATCCTCCTTGTTAAAGATTAAAGTTTAACTAACTCTTTAGAAGCTCTCCAAATATTGAAGTACGAACACTTTGGAAAGCGTCTACATAACATGCAGCCATTAGTCTATCTTCTGCATCTGAAGCTTCCTTCTTCTTTTCTCTCCAAAGCTTGATGCAACTGTCAAGATACTTTTTAACAGCCTCTTTCTCAAATGGTATTGTCTTGGGCATTTATACCTCCTTTTCTTTTTTATGCATCTCCATCTCAGCATTATTTATGACTTGTTTTAAATCTTTAATAGAAACGAGAAATTCAAGTTCCTTTGCATCATTTAAAGGAGCAGAGTATGTAAAATATACTTGATCGCTTCCAGGCCACATACCTATTTTAAGGTATTTATTTTCATACAGGTTTCTCCATATAGTCATTCTCTTCCTCCTTATTAATTATTGCTTGTAAGTGTTTAGGATTTGCACAGAGCTTATTTCCACACGTTTGAGAAATAACCAGTTCAGTAGGAATAGTACCTCCAAATAATTCCCAAGAAAGCTCATGTACTTTCTCTGGCAGACGCTTTCCTCTTTGGTACACTCCATAGCCATCATCATCAACTTCTCCTTTCCAAGGCCAGCATTCTTCATCATGAATCTTGTCAATATTCTCCATAAAAGTTATAAACTGATTCCAGGTTGTAAAGGGAGTGAACATCGTTGTTTACAGACAAGACCTCTTGCCTTCTCCTTCTCCTATCCATCTATTACTCCTTGACATCTAAGAAATGGACTATCTATATACCTACTAGGTCCTCGCTTTGGACACCACTCAGGAATAGTGTCCTTTGCTGATTCCCAGCTCCCGTGTAGTAATTCATAATAAAGACACTCATCTAGGACATTATCATCAGATAAATGATAAAGTCTGAACTCACACTCGTTGCAGTTGATTGTATTATCCATCTCAGTCATCATTCTCGAATTGAATGTCTAAGCCTTTCTCAAGAGCAGTATCCATTAAGATCTTCTCCTTCGCTATCTTACTAATATCTATTCCAAAAGCCTTTTGAACCTCATCACCTATAGACTTACTCTTCTCACTAGCACTAATAACCTCTGCAAAGGCTAGAACGGTTCCAGCAAGATTTTCACCTATCTCTATCTTTACTTCAGCCATATTTAATCCTCCTCGTTAGTTATTGAAGTTTTGAGCCTTGAAAAAGGAAATAAAAAGAAACAGGCTGTTTGCAGTACAAGGCATATAACACCTGCAAGGAGACCAACTCCTATAGTGACTCCTACCACTGCCAGTATATCATCTACTATAGAGAGTTCTACAAGTATTGGTAATAACTTAGAAATTTTTACCATAAGAAATGCACAGACTACTAAACTCAGCACTGTTACAAAGCCTTCTATTTTTGGTGTTAGCTTCATTTTTGCCTCCTGTCTCTTTCATGTTCTGCACCTATAGTGCCTATTACCATTAAGACGAATGCAAGTATGATCCATTCCTTGTCTAATTTCCATATCCAGTTGAAAAGCTCTTCCATAGCTTACTCCTAATCAAAAAGTTTTTAAGAAACGTCAAAAATTGACATTTATACTTATCCCTAACTAAGCTCATTAGCCTTTTTAAGTTTCTCTTGCATTTCGTAAGCCTTTCCAAGCTCTTCTTGTTCTTTCTCAGCCTTTATAACTGCTGCTATTACAAGGGCTCTTTCCTTTGAGAACTTGAATACAACACCCTGAAGGGGAGCTTCAAATCTTTCACCCTTTTCATTTAGAAAGAATCGAGTTTGAGTATTTGGAATAATTCCATCTTCTACTATCTTATCCAGGGTCTCCCAGATAAGTCCACCTACTTTCTTATAACCGACTGTGTATGTGATTGCTTGTTTACTCATTTCTTAACCTCCTTCTTGTTAGTTGTTTTCTCTCTTGAGGTAACTGCTTTGTCCTCCTTATGTATCCCGTAGCGTAGCTTACGATCTAGAGCTGCTTTGATAAAAACTGTCCCAAACTTCTCAATACCTTCAATAACATCTTGAGCAACATTTTGAAAAATAAGCTTTTTTAAACCCCAGGGGATTATTTCCTGTAGTTTAAGGAACTGTTTTTCAGTACAATTGAAGGTCAGTCTTGGTCTGTATTCTTCATCATCTGTTTCTATTTCTGTCATTTGAGTATCCTTCCTTTATCTAAAGGTTTAATTAGTGCTACTTTTCTTCCTAAAGCGTATGGTTGATACAGCATTAGTAGTGATGCCAGGTGGTCTAGTAATAAGTCTTGCAGCTCCCAAAACATCAAGAATCTTTTCCATTCTCCAACTGTCGCAGTCATACTTGAATGTGTTCATTAATTCTCCAAAGGTTGTTTGACCACTCTTTTCTATTATTCTTAATATTCTATCCGTCAGTGCTGCATAAGGTGAGTCTCCGACTCCACCAAAGACACGGTGCATGTTTTTCTCAGCTTCTCTAAGTATTGTTATAGCTTTACGAATGTCTTCACCATCTACCAGTATTGTATCAGAGTATGAGGCATGGAGAATTACTGAGAGTTTAGCAATATGAGCAGCTCTACGACTTACGTAAGCATCAAACATTGGATTGCCCTTAAAGGGTGAATTATTATGAGAGTCCTCACGGAAGCTTTCCCACTCCTTATCAAAATCTTCAGTAGTTTTATACATGCCTTTTAGTAACTTGATTCTTTGCAAGTCATTAACCAATAGCTGTCGTAATTTAAGATTGCGTGGAATGTTGCCCTTTACCAAAACACCCTTCTCTTCGTAGATAAAGATCGTTCTACTTGCAAGTCCTCCACTAATGAATTCAGGTGGGATTGCTGATTTAAGTAATTGTGGTGTCGTTGCTCCAAACAGGTTCATCCAGATGTTATGAATATTATCTACATTACTTCCAGCTACAGGGTGCTTAGTTTCATAACTCCAGTTTGTATCACAGTCATACCAGTCTGCTAACATAGTCATAAATTCCCTATCCTGATAACCAAGGAACACTGTGAATTCTCCGCTGAAAACTGTCATAGGGCACTGTGGTACACACTCTCCTCCAGTTATAGGATCAAAAGCTTCAACTTTTGAATTTTTCATAAGGCGTATTAGTCTCTGTCTAGTTACTGCATTTGGAGATATATTTGTCTCAGCAACTAGTAACAAGAGTTCTTTAGCACGATTTGTTATAGTGCTCTTACGGACTTGTGCAGCTGGTGCTATTAAGACAACGTATAAGTTAGGGAACCAAGTTTCTTCTCCGTAAGTTATAGCGCATTTACGTTGTAACACTGCTGCAATGGTACTGATACCAGTCCATAGTCTAAGGGACTTTGGTGATTCAACTCTTTTAGTATAATCGAGGAAACCATCAAGCCAGTTATCTAATTGTCTTCCTGGCATAGTAAGTGAAGCTCATCCTCCTTTTTAGTCTTTAGTCTTTAGTCTTTAGTAGAACTAATTCTTTTGCTTCTCTGTCAGCTCTGTAAGTAAGTCTTTCTGCCACTCTTCCATGTCTTCAACTTCGAGTTCTGGGTCTTGAGACTTTTCCGGAAAATTTGCTTCCCTTTCACCTTCTTTTAAGTAAGACAGGCCTAACTTACCATCTGGATTAAGGTTCCTGATTCCTACAAGAGATAGATAATCTCTAGCCTTTTCAAGACTGGTACACCTTTCAAAGTCTTCTTTCTCTACAAGATACTTTTCAAACTCTTCTAAAGCTAGCCTTACTAGACTGCTTTTATTTACAACGAATACTCCACGTTTCTGTGAAAAGTATCTGAAGAGCGTAGCAAGGGTAGTGCTTTTACACCGTACACTTACAACAGCATCGCTTCTCTCTTGTTTATAGACAGCCATTTTCTTTACTCCTTTTCCTTTTTATCCTTCAGGGATTCCTTAGTAAGCTTTTTAGTAAGTTCCTCAATTTTATGGGCAAGATAGCTAAGCCTACTAACTTTACGAGCAAGATTGCACCTTCTTTCAAGTCCTATAAACTGTTCTGGGTGCCTTACTTCAGCCAAGCTATCTATTAAAAAGTCCCATACTTGGCCTATCTCAAAAGTAGCTATTGCTGCTCCACTGAAAAGGTCCTTGATCTTAAATCCCATAAGCTTCTCATTAATAGGTTCTACTGTTATGGTAATTGTCTTACCTCTAGCTGTATGTAACAGTTCCATTTTAAAACTCCTCCCTTTTTATTAAATACTTAGTCCTATGCAGACTTAAAAAGTTTTTGTAAAACTTCAAACTCCTTCTCTTTAAGCTCTTTATTGTCTAAAGCTTCATAGAAGCGATTATTCTGTGCTGTGATCTTTTTAAACTCTTCTAATTGCTTAGCTGCTTCAACCCTTCTTTTCCTTACCTCTTTCAGCTCCTTAACCTCTTTTACAGTATAATTACAAAAATGCTCTGGATTAACACAAACTTCATCAAGGCACTTTCTTAAGACTATATCCTTACCTTCTGGAGGCAGCCCTTTAGCTGCTTGATATGTAAAGTAATAAGGCTTGACTTTGCCAGAATGCTCTGTCTTAAACATGCCACGACTATTTCTTATAGATCCTAAGTAGTACCAATGACCAGTCTTACCATGAGGCAGATAGAGCTGCTTGATAAAGTTCTTTTTATCCTGTTCAGTAATAGTGATTTTCTCAGTCATTCTTGTATAAGATATTGGACTGCCGGTCTTAATTTCTCCACTTGTTAATGTCATAAGCTTCCTTAACCTCTGTTTCATTGTATAAAAATACAATAACATATTTTTGTCAGATTGTAAAGTATTAAATTCAAGGTTAAAAATTTAATTTTATAACTGAAATTCAGGAGAAATTCTCTTGAATTTTAGGTTGTTTGCCTTGCCCTACCACCCACCCACCCTTGGAATTTCCTTAAAATTCCTAACTCTTAACAAAGCCATTATTGTAATTTGTAATTAATGTAACCTCCCCCCCACCTTCCCTCTAAATATGTCTTTGCTAAGTAGATCTTAAGTAAGCTTATGTCTAATTAAGCTCCTGCTTAATTAAGCAAATGCTGAATAAAGCCCTAAGCTTTGACTAGCCTTTTTTTTATATTTTTTTTTAGACCCTATATAGACTAAGGAAGCTCCTTGAGTTTTAAGTGTTAAGCAAAGCTTAAATTAAGCCAGAGTTTAAACAAGTCTAAAGTGTTAAACAAAGCTTAAGCTCTTGCTTAAGGCTTAAGGCTTAAGGCTTAGCAAATGTATATTTGAAGGGAAGGCACGGGGGGGGTTACAATCCTTACAAATTACAAATTACAATAGGACATTTTTAGAGTACTTAGCAATACAAAGTAACTAAACGGTTAATTACTGGTTTATAAGACGTAAAGCTCACGGGTGTTAGGTTTATATGCAGTGGTTTGCTGAATATTTGTTAAGCCCTTGAAATCTAAGGGAATTGAGGTTAAGCCTTGTAAAGACATTCATTAACATCTTGCTTTCCTTGAATGGATGTGATATAGTTGGACTATATTAGAACTGAAGTTCAACCTCATAACCCTGGAATTTCAAGCTTGGTAAATTGTTTAAGAAATGTCAATATTTGACTTTTACACTTACACATACGAGGTACAACAGTGGATGGATGGACTTATATAGCTGGTCTGAATGTTGCAATGAGTGGAACCGTGATTGTTGCTGTGAAGATGATAGTCAATTCTGCAGTTAAGAGGTTTGAAAAGCAGGCTGATTTAGAAAGGGAAGATAGGATTAGAACAGTTGCTGATCTATGGGGCGCCTTCAACGATCATGGTCATAAGGGGCTTGACAGTAATGGCTCTATGGTTACTAGGAGATAAGGACAGTGACAGCACATGAAGAAAGAAGACTGGTTTTCATGTCCTGCTGAAGGATGCTCAGAACCTTTAGATATTAAAGGTTGTACGCATTGGGAGATAGTGATGTATTGCTCAAAGTGTGGAACCTGTGTGATCCTTAAGAGATATATAGGTGGAAATTTTAACTGCATCTTCACACCATACTCTGAACTTTCAGAGAAGCAAAGGGAATACTTGAAGGGTGAGAAAGAGGTATAATTAGATGGAAATAACTGATGATGAAAAGAGTCTTGAGGGTTTTAAAGCAAGAATGGTAGCAGTTGGTGTTGATGGTAAAGCCCTTGATGCTATGTTAAATGATATAGAGAGCTTGGATGAGGAAGGTAAGGAACATGTTGCTGATCTATTAGAGATGTGTATTAAGGGTCAGACGCTAGATCCTATCTACTTCCCTAGAGATAAGAATGGGCAGTTCACTGGGTATAATCCCTGGACCTGGAGGAAGGGGATGAAAAGCCCTAATCCTTTAGGAAAGCCCAGGACAAGGATTGGCCTTTGGGGAAGGTTCTGTCAGATAATGGAATTAACTCCTGACTCTGTTGCTGAATTACTTACAAGAACAGACCTTACCTTAGCTGATAGAGCTGCAATAACAATGGCTCTGAAGACAGCAAACGACGGTGCCTGGGCGCAGCAGTTGGAAGTTATTAATAGAGAAGAAGGCAAGATTCAAGAAAAGATTCAGATTGACACTCCTCCTCAACCCATCAAGTTTGTAGAAAGTCCAGGAAGGGATCGAACAGCTCTTGATGATGAAGAAGAAGTTGTTGCTCCTATCCCTGCCTCTGCCTCAGCTTCTAAAGGTGGAGCAGAAGATGAAGCAGAGGATGAGGATAAGGACGATGAAGAGGAAGTAAAAATAGAAGAAGTAACTGATCCGATTGAAGACGAGGAAAAGAAAGCAATTGATAATGAAGCTCTTTGGAAGGTATAAAATGAGCTTTAGAAATGTAGAAGTTACAAGGCCCTTTAAGGAGATGTTTAACTCAAAGAAGCCTATCATTGTTCAGAGAGGTGGTGCTCGCTCAAGCAAGTCATACAGTGTCCTGCAGTTTTTGATATATATACTTACGAATGAACCTAATCCTGAAATATTAATTATTCGTAAGACAATGCCGTCACTAAGGTTGACAGCTTACAAAGTATTTGTAGATCTGTTAAAGGATTATGGATACTATAATCACTGCGATCACAGTAAGACAGAGAATACTATAATATACAGACCTACAAATGCTTTTGTAGCATTTACATCTATTCAAGATCCTGAGCGGATTAAGTCAAGTGAATGGAACATAGTCTTTATGGAGGAGGCAAATGAGTTTTCTTACGACGACTATATGATACTGAAGCTGAGGCTATCTGCTCCGACGAAAACACAGAATAAGTTGATAATGGCGCTTAACCCTATTAGTGCTTTTCATTGGATTAAGACAAAACTGGTAGATATAGACCCTGACTTGGAAGAGATAGTATCTACGTACAAAGATAATCCGTTTCTATCCTATGAGTATATTAAGCAACTGTTGAAGATTAAGCTGCAGGATAGGAACTATTGGAAGATATATGGAGAGGGTCAGTGGGGTGTTCTAGATCACGTTATTTACTCTAGCTGGAATGTTATCCAGTCAGAGGCTTGGCCAGAGAGCTTTGACGACACTATCTATGGAGTGGACTTCGGTTTCAATGTAGAGAGTGCCTTGACTGAGACCAACTTCAAAGATGGTCTTGTCTATGAAAGGGAGCTTCTTTACGAAGCAGGATTAACCAATACTAAGCTAATTGAGAAGGTTAAGACCTTAATCCCCAAGAACCAAAGAAGCTGTTATCTATTCGCTGACAATGCTGAGCCTGACAGAATTCAAGAGTTCTGTGATGCTGGCTTTAACTGCCATCCTGCAGACAAATCTGTTAAAGATGGAATCAATCACGTCAAGGACTGTGATATCAATATCCATGCTGACTCAGCAAATCTGATCAAAGAGAAGCGTGGTTACTCATGGAAGACTGATAAGAATGGTAATGTGCTAGACGAACCTATTAAGTGGATGGACCATTTAGTAGATAGTGAACGCTATGCTTTATATACTTACCATAAAATGCTAAGTGAGGGGAGGCCGAGCTTTAGAGTTGTCTAACCCTTTAGGAAGTTGTAGATATAACTATGAGACTATTTCTTAACAAACATATGTCCTTTATCAGTGCTGCACTAATGGCTTTCTTAATTGCAGTAGTGATTGTATTCAATAACTGTGCCACTCTACAAATGGCTGGATTTGAGCAACTGCAAACTCGGCAGGTTATCCTAACTATAGGAGGGTTTGAGACTGAGCCTTTCTCAATCCCTGAATATTGGCCTGAAGACTTTGAAACTCTTCCATTTGGACTTACACCTATAATCCCACCCTTTCTAATTTATTACACACTTAATAAGGACGAATCACATCTTTACAGTGTACTTATTCATATAGGAGATAGAAAGATTTACGCCTTAGCAGATCATCCTATGAATGAGTATGGAAAGTGGAAGGAAGGTGAAGTCACTTGGTACTTGATGTTTGGAGGGAAGCCTGTCTTATCAAGTGAGAATGAGGTTAAGGGACTTATACAAGAATTGCTTGAATTATTGAACAGGGCTCCTTTAAATGAGGTAAGTTGTTAATGAAGATCTTTGGATTTGATATCAAGAGATCGACGAATACTGGTAGGAGAATAGTTGCAACTGATCTAGACATGGGTCGTTGGTTAAGTTTTGCAGGGCTAGGAGTCATGCAGCCAATGGACTTTAATTCATTGGTCAAAGCTTATAAGTCTTGGGTCTATGTCTGCGCTAACAAAAACTCAACCTCAGTAGCGCAAGTGCCATTAAGACTTTACGTCACTAAAGAATCTAAAAATACAAAGCTTATTGTCCCAACTAAGAAGGTTGATAAGAAGACACTAGATTATTTGCATGATAACTCCGTTATTGCCAGCTTAGGACAAGTGAAGAAAGCTGTAGAGATTGAGGAGGTTACTGAGCATCCATTCTTAGATTTAATGCGTGAAGTGAATAACTTCATGAACCAGTTTGATTTATGGGAGAACACTGAGTTATTCCAGGAATTGACTGGAAATGCCTACTGGTATGTGGTGGATAATGGTCTTGGTGTTCCTTCAGAGATTTGGGTCTTGCCAGCAGATAGAGTTAGGATAATACCTGGTCAGAATTCTGAAAGTTTTGTTAAAGGTTATGTTTACTTAGTCGGTGCAGAGAAGCTTGAGTTTACTGAAGAGGAAGTAATTCACTTCAAGTTCCCTTCACCAACTTCAATGTTCTATGGCATGGGGCCACTGGCAGCAGCTGCAGAGGCTTATAACATTAACCAGAATATGGATAGTTATGAAGCTGCGATGTTTAAGAATATGGGAATTCCCTCTGGTTTTTTGGAAACAGATAAGAAGGTTACAGATGATGAGTTTAAAGCTTGGAAAGAGCGCTGGGATGAAACCTATGGAGGGGTTAAGAAACAAGGAAAGCTAGGGTTCCTGGACTTAGGGCTTAAGTTTAACAAAGCTCAGATGTCACCGAAGGATATGTCTTACGTACTTGGGAGGAAGTTGACTAAGGAACAGATAATGAACATCTTTGGACAGAATGCTGGAATGTATGACCCCAATGCTACAAGGGCTAATTCTGAAATGGCTTCGTACACTTACATGAGAGATACTGTCAGACCTAGATTGCTAAGATTTGAACAGAAGATGAATGAGAAGCTAATCCCACGTTATGATCCAAGACTATTTGTAGCGTTTGATAACCCTGTACCTGAGGATCAAGATAGGGTTTTGAAGGCTAGAGAAGTTCACCTTAAGTCTGGAACTACAATTATAAACGAGGAACGTAATGTCCTGGGTATGGGTCCAGTCGACTGGGGAGATAAGCCTTATGTAATGCCAAAAGCATCTGGCGGTTTTACTGAAGGAGACTAATTAAACTATGACTGAATCGACACAAGAAGCATTTGACCTAGTCCAGCCTAAAGGAGACGAAGTAGGAAATCGATATGGTAAGCTGGTCGTGCTGAAGCGAGTCAAAGAGCGAATATGGGGACAAGCAGCTTGGCTTTGTAAATGTGACTGTGGGAATGAGATTGTAGCATCTGCGCATGAAGTACGAAGGGGGCGAAAAAAGAGCTGTGGTTGCTTAACTACTAAGGATGAAACAGGGAAGCGTTATGGCGGATTAACTGTAATTAAGCAAATTGGTAGTAACAGTTCACGGCAGATTACATGGGTGTGTAAGTGTGACTGTGGTGTAACAACTATAGTGTCTGGCACTTTGTTACGTACTGGACAAAAAAGAAGTTGCGGTTGTTTCCTGAAAGAGGATTTTCAGGTGCTCCAAGGAATGCCTGAAGGTGAGGCTGCATTTAATAAGTTATACAGAGATCTGAAGCGCTCAGCAGCAAAACGAAATAAGTTGTGGGCTTTATCAGAAGAAGAAGTACGTACACTGACCAGTCAACATTGTTATTACTGCGGAGCGGAACCGTCTCAGTTTGCTATTAAGAATAATAATGGGTCTTATCAATACAATGGTCTTGATCGAATTGATAATGCTTTGGGATATACAGTTGATAATGTAGTTCCTTGCTGTGGGTTTTGTAATAGAGCAAGAGGAAGCAAAACACAAAGAGAATTCTTGGAATGGTTCTTGGGAAGTTATAAGCGAATCTTAGAAGGGCGTACAGGAAAGGCTGTCGAGAAATTGATGGCTTATGCAAATAAGGACTAACTATGCAATGCCTAAGTCAGGGAACAATTTAAGTGGAGAATAAACATGAAACTAATAACAAAGAGTTTTAAGTTTGATGAGATTATTGAGGGAGTTGCTAAGAAGTTAGTAGCTAAAGCTATTGAGGACCATGAACTGAAGGAGAGTGAGGTTGAGTATGTGTTAAAAGGAATAGCTGTTACTGAGACTAAGATAGATAAGACTGAGCGTTCAGTGGTCAGCTACATTAACACAGCTGCAAGGGATAGGGATAATGAGATTATAGTCCCGAAGGGTGTTGTACTTAAGGATTATAAAAAGAATCCTGTGGTTATGTTTGCTCATAACTACTCAATGCTACCTATAGGAAAGAATCTTTGGATCAGGAATGATGGTAATGGCCTGGTTGCAAAGACTCAGTATGCTAAGCATCCAAAGGCTGACGAGGTTTATGAGTATAGGAAGGATGGATTTCCGCTCGCCGAAAGCGTTGGCTTTATTCCTTTGGAGACTATAAGGCCAGCAGATGTCTTAGATGAAGAGCTGGAGAAGCTAGGACTTGATCCTACAGAGGCTCGGAAGGCTTACAGGATTTACACTAAGTGGATCTTGTTAGAATACTCAGACGTCCCTGTCCCATCAAACCCCGAGGCCCTACAGCTGGCTGTTTCAAAAGGACTGGTTTCAAAGGAGGATTCTAAGACATATGAATTTGAGGATGATCCTGAACATCAGGTATGGTGTACTGACGGTAAAGGTGGTCAGATTGAGGTAACTCATGAAGACGTTGGTGATGAGCTGTATAACAAACTAACCAGCGAGAACCCGCCTGACCAAGATGATCCTGACGTAAAGAACTTTCTCCTGCGGCTTGCTGAAGATGCTGAGAAAGCTGAGAAGGATAAGATCGACTGTGAATGTGATCTGGAGAAGGAGTTCGAGATTGGTAAGGATATTGAATTTGACGAAGATGAGTATATCGAAAAATCTGAGTTAGAGAAGCCTTACGAAAACGAGCACTCGTGTAGACTTCTCAAACCTGGTGACTTTGACAGATTTGCTAGGAAGAATTGCTACGTCAAGCATGATGGAAAGTGCATTGACTTCATCTTCGGGATTAAAGAGGACAAGGCCAAGGTTCAGGCTATGCGTTATAAAAAGGACATCTGGACTGAAGCCAGTGCGAAGGGACACTGCAAATCTAAAAAGGGTACATTTGAGGCTGCAAAAGCCTTTGAATTGTTTGAAAGTATGAGTAACACACAGACGTTGTTTAAGGCTCTTAAACTTGAGAGTGGATTTGCACTTACTTGTAAGAGTCCAGAATTGATTGAGACTATTGAAATGTTTAGCAAAGTCTTGCTTGACAAGATTGCTGAGCAGGATATGGTTATTGACTTTGAGGAAAGCCCAAAGACTGAGAAGGGTAAGGGTAAGGCTGTGACTAAGGAAGAGGAAGAGGAGGAAGATACCAGTCTTACTGATGATCAGGTTAAGAATGTTATTAGTGGAGTTATGAAAGAACTAGCCTCAGAGGTTAAGCTGGATGTTTCAGGCTTAGTCAATGAGACCTTTCGTAAGCTTCAAGGTAAAGTGTGCTAGATAGACTTGTTGGAGGTGATTTACAATCACCAGGCACTGTTTATCAGGGCTTAATCGTCCATCTTAAAAAGGTAATAAAGAGAGGTAATAATTATGAAACTAACTGAAGAGCAGTTAAAAGCTCTGATTAAAGATCAGCTTGAAAGCCAATTCAAGGAGGCTATCATAAATCTAGGTGGCCAACTCACTGAAAAGGTAAAGAGTGAGATCACAGAGCAAGTCCAAGACTTGATGGGCAAGCTTGAGGACAATACTCGTAAGAACTTGGCTGCACAGGGTGATCTTGAAGGTAAGAATCCAAGTGGGTTTAAGTCCTTTTATGACTTTGCCCTGCAGGTTTATAGTGCTGACCTGCGAGGTGGCACTGGTCCTTCCGATCAGTTGAAGGGATGGGTTACGAAGTCCACTGCAATAGCCAAGGCAGAAGGGTCTCCTTCTATGGAGCTTGGCGGAACTGAGGGTTATCTTGTTCCTACAGAGTATAGTACTAACTTGCTGAAGGTTGCAGTGGAAAAATCCGACATCTTTGGTAAATGTCAGCCAATGCCTATGGCAACCAACGCACTGCAGATTCCTTATATCGCTGGTTTTGACCATTCTGGTGGACTTATCCACGGCGGTATTGAGTGGAAGTGGATTGATGAGAAGAAGCAAAAGGTTGCTACCAAGCCTGAGTTTGGTAAGGTGGAATTGAGGCTGAAGAAAGCTATTGGCATGTGCTATGCCACTGATGAAATCCTTCAGGATTCTCCGATTACTATGGCGCCATTGCTTACGGTAGCTTTCACAGATGCTCTTGTATGGACACTTGATGGTGTGGCACTTAATGGAACTGGTGCCGGTCAGCCTACAGGTATTTACAATGCTCCTGCTACTGTAACTGTGGCAATTGAACCTGAGCAAGCTGAAGATACCATCGTATACGAGAACATTGTCAAGATGTACGCTCGTATGTGGAGAAAGAAAAACGGTATTTTCTATGCTAATGATAATACCTTCCCTCAGCTGGCCACTATGAGCCTGGCTGTTGGTGTAGGTGGTGGGTCAGCAGTTTATCTGCCTGCCGGTGGTGCAAGTGGTAAGCCCTTCGATACACTGATGGGTAAGCCATTGGTATTTACGGAGCATTGTAGGGCTCTTGGTGATCTGGGAGATATTTACTTTGCAGACTGGTCGCAGTATCTTATTGGCCAGAAAGCTAGTGGCTTAACTCCAGAGTTTGCAACCTCTATCCATCTGAACTTCGATTATGACCAAACAGCTTTCAGGTTCGTTTTAAGGGTAGATGGACAGCCCTGGTGGCCTTCAGCCATGACTCCCAGGTATTCACCGGACGAAGTTAGCCCGTTTGTAATGTTGGCTGCACGGGCGTAAGGCTCGTAACGGCCTGGTAGGAGGGGCGTTAGTCCTCCGGCGTTCCTTCCTACTATTCTTTTGAAGTTTAAACTTTTAATTCAAGGAGAATTAATATGCAGAATCTAGATTATGAACTCCGGTGCGATAACTTGGTTACTCCGCAGGATTGTAATGGTGGAGTTGCTACCAATGCGAATATGTGGCGGAGCATGGCTAAGTATCGAAAAGGCCTGGTAGTAATTATCGCAGCTCTTACTGATACTAAGACATGTATCGCTCAGCTTCGTTGTGCTACAAATGCTGCTGGAGATGACGCAGAAGATGTGACAAATTTTGCTGTCACCTTGACTGGGGCCGCTGCAACTACTCTTAACCAGGTAGACCAGATCGAGTTTGATGTCAGTGACCTCTTGGCTATTAGCGCTACTAAGCCCTTTGTGGGTGTAACGCTTACTGGGAATCAAGCAAGTGATCTGCAAGGCGCTACCCTTATTCGTGGAGCAGCAAGGTGGTATAAAGGTGCCAGTATGCCTGTATAAACCTTAACTCAGTATAGGGAGGCTTTAGTCTTCCTGTACTGAAATTGAACTTGAAAAGGAGGACTTTTCAAATGCAAGTAACATTAAAGAAGGATTGGCTAGGAAAAAAGTCAGGTAGTAAAGTTGTAGTCAATAATACAACTGGTTTTAGGCTCATTGAGTCTGGAATAGCAAAAGTAACTGCTGATGAGCTACCTTCTAACCATGTAGTCTGTACCAAGTGCGGAGCCTTTATTAAGTTAAATAGAACCATGAAAGCTAAAAAGGATGAGGTAGTTAGTAATGAAGAAACAGGAGGAAAAGAGCAAGAAGGACTTGACACATTCAAAGCAGCAGTCTCTGCAGGAACAAAAGAATCTTAATGCTCCTATTAAGGACAAGATGCTTAGAGGAGCACCAAAAACTAAGGAGGTCTGAATTATGTTATGGACAGAAAAGATTGATAATGAGAGTTTAGTGATTGTTGTTCTGGGTATTATTGCACTAACCTCAATGGTGATCTTAGGAACTGAGGCTGCGGAAATTACTCTTGCAGTCGGTTCAGGTCTGGTTGGATATTTGAGCGGTAAAGCAAGCAAAAATACCTAGAAATAACTATTGATTCCTTGCTCAGTTCACATGGAGCTGAGTGCAATTAAACCCTTTAATTGTGAGGTGTTAGAATGGAGACTTCAAAATACAACTGGATGAATACAGGACATGCGGCTATCTTTAACAAGTCGACGTTTGAGACTTTGTGGACTAGCTTCCCACTGTTCTATTACGATGACTTCCTGGGAGCTTGGCTGACTATTCCTGTAGGCGGCAGTGCTGAATCCGGCTGTGATTGGGCAGTCAAGGATGTTGGCAATGCTACTGAGATCAAACTTGCTGATGCATCGGGTGGGGCAGTTAGGTTGCTTCTTACCAGTGCTTCTGAGGCACAGGATGCAGTGCTTTACCATGAGGACAACAGGAACTTCGACGTAACACATGGTCTGATCTTTGAGACCAAGCTTACCATTGATACCCTGCCTACGTTGCTTGCTGAAATTCAGTGGGGCCTTGGTGATGATTATGTTACAGGTGGGTTTGATGCGTTGACCTACTGTGTAGGCTTTGACATTGATGGAGGTGGGCTGGTTTATGCCAGAAAGGATGATAACGATACTCCCCAGACAGTAACGACTGGTGTTACACTTACTGCTACGCAAGCGTATATCTTCCGCATTGACTGTACTGATGTGACTGACATTAAGTACTTCATTGACGGTGTGCAGTATGCCTCTACAACTGCATTCCCTTACGTAGCTACTGGTGCCAATGCCATCTTGCAGCCTTACTTTTCAGCTTATAAGGCCAGTGGTGAGGGCTTAGGAAGTGTAACCATAGACTATGTGAAGATCTGGCAGAATAGGAGTTAAATCATGACTGTTAGACTAATTACGACGACCAAGCATTTTATAGGCTTGTCTACGGACGTCAAGCCAACAGTTGGTGTTCCTATGGGTTCCACTTATCTTGAAACAGATACAAGTGATACCTACATCTATAATACCGCTGGCTGGTCGTTTTACCGAGACATAGTCCATAGTGAGGTGATATAAATGACAGTAGTATTAATAACAACAGTTCAACATTGGATTGGCTTGAGTGTAGCCGGTGGGGATACAAAGCCTGCTACAGCTCCAGCTGGTTCGACGTTTTATGAGACTGATACTGGGGACTGGTATAAGTGGACTGGAACAGCTTGGGTAGAAGTCACTTCCCTGTCGAATCTTTTAGACTATGCACAGTGTAACTATGTTGATAGCCACCATATCTGTAACGTTTTTCCTGACATAACGAATCAACAAGTTCAAATTGATTCTGCATTACTACCTAATGTATTTAGTGCTTGGACTGAAATTGCAGTTTTGGGAGATGCAACTGATACGTTCTCAAGAAAGTTTTTATGGGAAAATGGGCTTATTCAAGATATTGTCTTTGAGTGGTTTCGACATACTGCGAATAACTATATCTTGGAATTAGGTTATGGAGAGACTGCAGCAGCTGTGACTAGGATTACTAGGATTCGTGTTCGTTCAGTGCCTGCCGTTGTTGGACAGTCACCTAATCCATTTGTAGATATGCGTGTTGATGCTCCAATTATTCCTGCAGAGCAGAATATCTATGCAAGGTTAATGTGTAATGTTGCTGATAGTTTCGCATGGGTTAGCTTTAGGTATTACTGTACTGAGAGCGAAGCGCTTGTTACTCCAGTAATGTGTGTAACAACGACTAGTACTACAACGAGTACAAGTACCTCAACTACAAGCTCAACCTCAACAAGTACGAGTACTTCAACTTCTACTACAACTACAACTTCAACTAGTACTAGTACCTCAACTTCCACTTCAACTTCGACAAGCTCCAGTACAGCGAGTACAACGTCAAGTACTATGAGCTCAACAACGACAAGTACATCGACTAGCACTTCGACAAGTACGTCTACATCAACTTCGACCAGTACATCAACTTCTACCAGCACGAGCACGAGCACTTCCACTTCGACCTCATCAAGCACTGCTTCGACTACAAGTTCTACTGCAAGTACGACAACGAGCTCGACTACATCAAGCACAGCATCTACAACAAGCAGTACAGCGAGCACAACGTCAACGAGTACATCGACTTCTACTTCGACCAGTACTACAACTACATCTAGCACGGCCAGTACCACAAGCTCAACTTCAAGTACAGCTAGTACAACATCAACAAGCTCAACAACTTCTACTTCAACTAGTACAAGTACATCAACCAGTACAAGCTCAAGTACATCAACCAGTACTTCAACCAGTAGTTCTACTTCAACAACAGCAAGTTCAACCAGTACGACGACTTACACAACGTAATAGACTTTTAACCTTTTAAGTATAAATGTCAATAATTGACATTTCTGACACGGGCGGTAGTTGAAAGGCTGCCGCCTTAAGGGGTATAGTTAATCATGAAGACAATACCTTTAAATCATGGTCTTGAAGCTATAGTGGATGATGAAGACTACGAGGAGCTATCGAAGTATAAATGGTATGTAGGCCTGCCTGGCTTAGATGTAATGAGAGCTAGAGGCATTCTTATGTCCAGAGAAATAATGAAAGCTCCAGATGGCTTAGAAGTAGATCATAAGGATGGCAACGGACTAGACATGCAGAGATCTAACTTAAGACTGTGCACATCTTCTCAGAACAACCAAAACAGGAAGAAGAGAAAAGGAACCACTTCCAAGTATAAAGGAGTTTTTGGATGGACAGGCAGGTGGCAAGTAGGCATAAAGCTTCAAGATACTTTTGGGCAGACCTCTAAGAAGCATCTTGGTTACTTTACTGTAGAGGAAGAGGCTGCTAAAACATATGATGAAGCTGCAAGAAAACATTTTGGTGAGTTTGCTTGCTTAAACTTCCCTGGAGAGGGCGAACGATCTTGTCTATGACAGTAGGAGATAGTAAATGGACTACATTCCTAAGTATTTCAAGCCCTACGAGCTTGTTCCTGAAACAACCTATAAACTTTTAAAGAACAAGCCTTGGGTAATCTGGCAGCTTTTTGATCCAAGAACTCTTTATATTGCTGATGCAATAAGGAAAAGATATGGAAAAATGAACTGCAACACTTGGTACTGGAAAGGAAAGCATCAGTATCGTGGTTGGCGCCCAGCTAGGTGTAAGGAAGGGGCTACATATTCACAACATCGCTTTGGGCGAGCACTTGATCTTGTGCCACAAGAGATTACAGCTGAGGAGATTCGTCAGGAGATTATTCAACTGAAAACTTTTGGACTTATAACTTGTCTTGAGCTTAAAGTTTGGTGGCTTCATTTTGATGTAAGGAACTATGAGGGGCTCTTATTAATAACACCTTAAAGAAGGTGGTAGTATAAGGAGTATTATGGCAACAGTTAGCACTACTTCAAGCACTAGCTCAACAGCTAGCACTACATCAACAGCTAGTACGACTAGTAGTACCTCAAGTACGGCAAGTACAACTACAACAGTACCACCAAGGACATCAGGAATTATTACTTTTAAGTTAAATGGAAGATTAATCTTTAAACTTGGTTAAGGTTATAAATGACTATTCCTATTGAACATTATCCAGCGTCAGCTTTAATTGGTGGCGGAACTGGTGCGGTGGATAAGATAAAAACTGTGAAGTTGTCAGATAAAGATAGTGTTATTGTTGTAATGCCAATGACTACTACAAGTTCTACAACTACGACAACTAGTACAAGTTCGACTGCGAGTACAACGAGTTCAACGTCAACAACGGTGACAGTGTAGAGGATAGAATAAGTGGCAATAAAATACAAAAAAGGAAGAGTTCTCGTTTATATAGTTGATGTGGATTCTGGCTTAGCCGAGAATTCGCCTTATGTTATCATACCAGATGACGAGGGCGGAAATAAGAGGTTACTCCTTTGTGACCTACTTGCTACAGGTGTAACTGTTGCCGTAGCTGCGGGTGACCCGAAAGTACTGTATAGGATTGGGGCTGTTGATAAGTGGGTTGCAGGGGTTGATGATAGTGATGGAGACCATTATAAGATAACACCTGGGGGTCTTTTAGATGCTATACCAGCTCTTGATCTAAATCCAGATGGTTCAGTTGAAGGATCAATAATCCTTGATGAAGATGATATGATTTCGGACTCTGATAAGCATTTGGCTACACAACAAAGCATTAAAGAATATGTAGGTCTTGCTGTTGGCAGTATAAAGGATTTCTTTCTATCAGATAATGATGATCCAGTAATTGCTAACTATCACATTTTGTATGGGAGTGATACAGGCGAAGTGGGAAGTACACTTACTAGTGCTGCAATGCCTGAGAATCCTGATCAATTAATGTTTAGTTATATTACTGTAGCTGGTGTTCCAGGGATATTTAATCTAAGAGCTGGGGTTTATGGTCTGCATGTTCATCTTTCAAGGGGTATAGGTGACAAACCTACTGCTTTTTACTGGACACTGAGTAAGTATACGATAGGAGATGTTGAAACAGTAGTAATGGCCTCTGAGATATCGACTGCAATTCCTACAGTTATAGGCTCATTTAATACCCATGCTACATTAGCTGATGAGTATGCTATTCTTGCCACTGATAGATTAGTTCTTAAACTTTATGCTAACGTTGAGGCTGGAGGAGCAAATTCTGAAGTTACCATATATATGGAAGGTACTTATGATTCTCATTTAGCGGCTAATCTTCCAGCTTTGCCTACTGCGGGAATACCTTTTGTGGTAGCAGCTGCATTAGGAACATTATAGGAGTAAATTATGATATGTTTAGATAACACTGATACCTTAGAAGGTGGAGCATCTGTTGATGCTGTTGTAGATTATACTGTTCATGGTTTGGTAGGTAATACATTTACTGTTCTTGCTGATGGTCAGTTAAGTGATACAGACCCATCTGTTTTGTACACTGCTGAAGCAGCCATAAGCATAGTTTCAATTATACTTGTCAATACTCATTCTGCAGCGGTAACAGTTAATCTCTATCTTGATCCTGCTAATGCTGGTACGCCAAGAAGAATGATTCCTAAAGCTGTTTCTCTTGGTATTGGTTATTCCCTTCATTTTGATGGACAAAGAATATCTATCATGGATACTACTGGGGGAATAGCTTACAGTTATATTGCTCATAATCATGATGGAGATACGCTTCAACTTGATGGAGTTAATTCAGATGGTGGGGCTTTTCCGTTTACAACTTCCGGACTTGTCACATTTAGTCAGAATATTACCTTTGCTGGACAGTTGGGTTTTCCCGCTGGAGCAGTGCCAAGTGCTGATCCTAATACACTGGATGATTATGAGGTAGGATTTTGGACACCCGTAGGTGTATTGGCTGTGGCTGGAAACAGTGTAAACTCTAATCAAGTTGGAGTATATAGGAAAGTTGGTAACACTGTTGCTGTCTCTGGAACGTTTAGACTAACAAAAGGAACGGGGACAGGCGTTCTAACTGTCACAGGCTTTCCATTTACTGCGGCAAATATTAGTTTTAATCCGCCAATTTCTCTTCATGTTGCTTCAGTAGGTGCTGCAAATGAAACAGTACAAATGAATTTGGGTAACAATAGTAAGATTGGCTATATCTGGCAAGTACCACAGGGCATAGGTGGCAACACTCAAACTGATAACACAGATCTTGGTGCAATAGCAGATTTTGAAATGCAGGTAACATATCAAGTTGAGGAATAAAAGGGGTATAAAAATGTTAGAGAAAAAATTATCGAAGCTGGATAATGCCAGGGGATGATCCATCTGGTAATGATGTGATGTCAAGGGTACTAGCTGAAAAACTTCACACGCCTGAAGTTGTGGAAGCGCATAGAGTGAAGATTGCTGAGAGTGACTTTAATCTAAAGTGAATATAGTTAAAGACTAATGGTTATTAAATGTCTTGGTGGGACGTTAAATATGCAGATACTGAGGACGACATATGGAGGCGCACAGAAGATGACGTCTGGGCACCTACAACTACATCTACAACAACGAGTAGTTCTACAACTACGAGCAGCTCGACTAGTACAACTACGTCTACAAGCGCATCAAGTTCTAGTTCTACTAGTACTAGTTCAACAAGTACATCTACTTCAACATCGACAAGTACCAGTTCAACGTCTAGCACTACAAGTTCGACTTCGTCAACAACTAGCACTAGTACATCATGTACTTCAACTTCTACGAGTACTTCGAGCTCAACGACAAGTTCTACTTCAATATCTACGACTAGCACTTCGACGTCAACAGGTACATCGTCAAGTACTAGTACATCTACTTCAAGCTCTAGCTCAACATCGACTTCTACGAGTTCGAGTACGAGAACAAGTACTTCTACGACAAGTAGTACTAGCACATCAAGCTCAACATCGAGTACTGCAAGCTCAACCAGTACGACTGCTTCAAGTACTTCGAGTACGACGAGTACTTCTTCGTCTACCTCGACAACTGCGAGTTCGAGTTCTACAACTACAAGCAGTTCAACAAGTACCACAACAAGCAGCAGCTCGTCAACTACAAGTTCAACTGCTAGTAGTACTTCTAGTACAACGTCAACAGCTTCGAGTACTACTTCGACATCTACAAGCTCAACTACGTCAACAAGTACTTCTACAAGTGGCAGTACTAGTACCTCAACTTCGTCAAGTAGCACGTCTACCTCAACAAGCACTACAAGTAGTACTAGTACATCTACATCAACTAGTACCTCAACGACGACTAGTACAAGTACGTCGAGTTCGACTACTACCTCGACGAGTAGCACTTCAAGTACTGCCTCAACTACTAGTTCAACAGCTAGTTCGTCAAGCAGTTCAACAAGCACAAGTACGACAAGCAGCTCGACGAGTACTAGTACAACATCGAGTACAAGTACGTCTACTTCGACTAGTACATCAAGCTCAACTAGTAGTAGTACAAGTTCTACATCTACAAGTACTTCGACTTCAAGTTCTAGTACAAGTAGCACTAGCACAAGTTCTACAACCAGTACTTCAACTACTACTTCAACCAGTTCAAGTACGAGTAGTTCGACTACAACTTCATCGACAAGTACTACAACTAGTACAAGTAGTACAAGTACTAGTACAAGTACAAGCACTAGTAGCTCAAGTACGAGTAGCAGTTCAAGTACTACAGGTTCAACCTCGACTTCTACTAATACTTCTACAAGTACTAGTACGAGTACGTCAACAAGCACTAGCACTTCTACAAGTACTTCGACTAGTTCAACTAGCAGCTCAAGCACAAGTTCAAGTACAAGTACCACAACAAGCTCTACGTCAACCTCGAGCTCGACATCGACAAGCACAAGTACAACGACGTCAACTAGTACAAGTAGCAGTTCAACATCTTCGACAACATCGACAAGTAGTACTACCAGTTCAAGTACTTCTACTTCAACTAGTACAAGTTCAAGTTCTACAACAAGTACTTCAACTAGTACTAGTACAACAAGTAGCAGTACTTCAACAAGCACAAGCAGTAGTACAAGCACTAGTAGTTCAACTACGAGTACATCAAGTTCTACAAGTACTAGTTCAACTACATCAAGCACAGAAAGTACTACAAGTACTACTAGTTCAACAGCATCTACTACAACATCGACTTCAAGCACAGCCAGTACGAGTAGCACGAGTTCTACAGCAAGTAGTACGTCATCATCGACATCTACAACAATGCCGCCAAAGATGTCGGGAATTATTTCGTTTCAGTTGAAAAAGAAAACACTGTTTAAACTAAAACCAAGGAAGCATAAGGGAGATTAATTATGATACCATTTTACTGGAGCAAACAAAGTTGGGAGTCAAGAATTCTTGACTTTGATGGAGAGGATACCTTAGCTTCTGATGATGTCATCAGTAGTGTTGGAGCTAAAATGTATGACTTTGAAGGTACAGATGTAAGTGCTACAATGATTGAAGGAGCTCCATCATTTACAACTAATCATGTACAAGTACAGGTAAAGGCTGGGACAGATGATCAAGAATATACTCTTGAATTGAAGGTCTATACTGCAAATGGCGAGAACATTGAAGATGATCTTGAGGTCCGAGTTAGGGATAAGGATTATCAAACAGAATAGGAGATAGATTTATGTCAATAGCTCAAATACCAGATGTAATGAAGTTTTGTGGTGCACAAGACTCTGAGAAGGATACTGTTGAATTGATCCAAAACAGTGTTGAAGAGTGGATACAAAGTATATACTGCCGCAGGAACTTTGAATTGCAGAGTTATAAGGAGGTTCATAATGGTGGTGTAGGGATGCTTCAGTTGAAGAATTATCCAATCACTGCTATTACTAGATTAGCTACTGGAGTTAATGTAGCACTTTATGTCAGCAATACTGAGACAAGTACTAATGCAACAGTCGCTGTAACCTCAACTGCTGTGGTTTTGACAAAGGATGGGACTGCTACTTTGGTAGCATTTGAGACTTACACTACAATCCAGAGTGTGGTGGATTACATTAATACTTTGTCTGATTCTGGCTGGGCTGCGAAGGTAGTTAGTGCTTATGCCAGCTTCTTGTCAACAGAATTGGTTATAAGGTTTGGTTCTTATTGCTTGAATGATAAACAAGTAGGCCTACATATTCCAGGGTCGGGCGAGACTGAGTATAATGTTTATCCTAAACAGGGTCAGATTAAGAGAAGTGGTTGTGATACCTTTCAGGAATTTCAACATTATCAGCAAGAGGGTTTTAACAAATTCCCTAGTGGGCTTAACAATATCTTTGTTGACTATGTTGCTGGTTATTCTGCTGCTGATATGCCTTCACAACTGAAGTTGGCTGTAGAGATCTTAGTCAAATACATCTATCAACGGAAGAGTGAAGAATCCTTTGGATTGAAGAATTACTCGGTTAGTGGGATTAAAGCTATCTTTCAAGAAAATATCCCCAACGACGCAGCAAGGATTCTTGACGGTTTTGTGAAGATTTTAGTTTAAAGTAAAAACGTCATTTTTTGACGTTTCTGGGAACGGTGTTTATGAACAGATTAGGGATTAGGAATAAGTTAGAGGGCTTGATTCAGGGTCAGGGTTTTGACAGTGATACTTTGGATAGTTACATAAATCAATGTATCTTGTATACAGGTGCACAAGTTGAGATATCTGCTTTAAAGAGAATCGACATTGTTAATACTGTACCTTCACAAGCATATGTTGCACTTACAGGGTTTACTGAAGATTTCTCTGGGAAGTTGAAAGGGGTTAAGAGTGCTAAAGGAACCAAAATGACAGTTTCTAGTAGCCTTGAACTACTGATGGATTTATACCCAACCATGAACGAAGCAGGTGATATTGAAGCAGTTGCTTTAGAAGGTTCCACCCTTTGGTACCAGAAAATACCTGAAGTAGTAGAGACACTGACTGTTCTTTGTTACAGAGATCCTAATGTTCTCACTGCTGATAAGGATGTCCCTAAGAACTTTCCTGTTCATTTACACGAGCAGTTATTTGTTCACGGAACTGCTTGGTTAATTCTTAATCAGATTGATGGAAGTAAGGCAAGTACTGAAGATCAGTTTTGGCTTTCTTTCAGTGAGGATAACAAACATTCTGGCATTGTTAAGTTAAGAGAATGGATAACCAAGACTGAAAGGCATAACACTTTAGGTTCATGGAGAGAGTAATGACTATTGGGCCAAAAACTGAACTTACTTATTATAAGTTGATTGCAACCAAAGATAGATTGTCTAGTAGAACTGAGACTTGGACTAGAAAGCGTAAGATCATTGGTGTACTTAATGAACTGAAGGGTGATGAGCGCTTGGCTAATGATAAGGTTACGATAATAAGGACTCACAGATTCTTTATTGATCCTCCTTTAGAGATGACTGCTTGTGAGACTGAAAAGTTTATGCTTGGAAGCAGAACGTTCAAGATAACGCATATTCATAACCCCTTAGAACAGAGCAGACACTATGAGATTGATCTGTTGGAGGAGACTTAAGTAAACAATGAGACTAGATATTAAATCAGAATGGCACATTTCAGAAGTTGCAGAGGAAATTGATAGGATTAACAGTAAGTGTGAAGATAAGTCTGGTAAAGTAGTAGCTAAGGAGGCCAGACGAACAGTGGTAGTAAAGTCAGGAGAGTTGAAGAGATCAATAAAAGAAGGAAAAGGTATTATTACTGCATTGGCTGATCATGCTAAGTATATCGAACTAGGAACATATAAGATGAGAGCTCAGCCATTCTTGCGGCCAGCCTTAATTAACATGGGAAGGAAAATTGTTATTATCTTTAAGGAAGGATTTGAGTAATGGAAGCTTTATTTGAAGGCATTACAAACTTGTTTGAAGCTTTACCTCATAATGATTTCTATACTGCTATAGATGGAGAGCTACATCTAGATGAAGCTAAACAAAAAACTGCATTTCCTTATTGTATATTTCTTGGGCTACCCGGGATTCACGACTTTATGTTTGATCCAGAAGAGTATGAATATGTGCCTATTCAGTTTAATATTCATTCCAGTGATCCAAGTGCTATTGAAGTGCTTAGTATTGCTAACAAGCTAATAGCTTTGTATGATGATACAGAAGATATGGTTGTAGCAGGCTATAATGTAGTGTGGTTTAGGAGGCAAACTCCTCCTTACTCATTCAAAGTAAAGGATAAAAGACAAGTTACACTACTTTATGAAGTGTTGTTAGAGAAGACATAAATTAAACTTTAAACTTTTAAAAGAGGTGTAGAAAATGAGAGCAACTGTATTAGCAGCCAAAAAGGCCAAGGTGACTTTAGGTATCGACAAGATTGTTGGTATCGGGAATTGGAGCCTTCCTGGATTTACTACAGCAATGATGGATGACACTGAATTTGAAGATGAATTCACTCATTCAGAGCCAGGAATAGGTAGTTATGGAACATTAGCCTTTAACGGGAACTATGATCCCACTGACCATAAGGGTCAAGCTGTACTGTACACGGCCTGGAAGAACAAGACTAAGATCACTGACCTCAGACTTTACTTGAAGGACAGTGAGGAGTACTGGACTCCAGACTTGGTACTTGATGCAGAATCTGGTATTTACATCGAGACCTTTGGAGCCATTACGTTTGATAAAGCTGATCTTGGTAAGATTAACTTTACAGGTAGGGTAAGTGGTTTGTTGAAGCTGGTAGGTGTGTCTACAAGGACTACAACAAGTACTTCGACTAGTTGTACTAGTACTTCAAGTTCAGCTTCTTCTACCAGTACAACTTCAAGTACAGTAACAGTATAACAGTTGGTAGGTAACATTAACTTTTAAACAAGGAGGATATTTAAAATGAAGTTTAATTTAAAAAACCTAAATCCTGGAACCTGGTTTACTTTTCCAGGTCAGGACGAAATAAAGGATGAGGAGAAAAAGGCTAAGATTAGCCTTAGAATTGCCTCAGTAGAAGAAATTCGAGAAGTCAGGGCACAGACTACTACTAAAGTAGTAGAGCATAAGTTACTTAGAAGTAAGAGAGGGCCAGCTACTCCTCATACACTTATCTATAATGATAAGTCTCGGGTACAAGAGAAAGAAGAACAGGAACTCCTGTGGGACTTGGCTATTGTTGAATGGAAGAACTTAGAGGACTCTGCTGGAAAGCCCATTCGCTGTAGTACAGCTAATAAACTAGCCTTAATGGGAGGTTCTCCAGAGTTTGCCTCTTTTGTTGCTGAAGGTCTTGTTGCTCTTGCTGAGCGTGAGCCGATTGAGGATGAGCCAGCAAAAAACTCGAAATCGTCGCAGAATGGCTAGCTGAAAAACCCGACTGCGGCGAGTGTAAAGGACTTAAAAAAGCTGTTGACAAAGTGTCTCCATGTAGTACCTGTATGCCTGATATCATGCTTGAGAATGATGATGTTCTTAAGGTGTATAGTATTACCAGTGGGCAGGTTATTACTGCTGGTAAGAGCGGAATGATTATTGATCTGGACCATAATGCTTTGCATAGAGATATGGATCTTTATGAGATTGAGAACAAGCGAAGTGTATTTGAGCGAGTTATTTGGCTTTTCCATGAAGTACTTAAGCTTCAACATGATAATGATAATGATAACACTCAAGATATAGAGGAGTAATAATGAAGCTCGGGGACGTTTACGTAGAAGTTAAAGGTGATACTGCTAAGGTTAAAGGTGATCTCGCTGAACTGAAAAGGTCGTCTGATACTGCTTCTGCAGGTATGACTGCAAGTTGGGCAAAGGTAGGTGTAGCTATGGTTGCTGTAGCAGCAGCTGTAGCTGTAACTGGCAAGGCCATTAAGAAATTAGAGGAATTGGTAGATGTTGCATCAGCTTTGGAAGAGGCTTTTGGTAAGTTTAGTGTAGTCTTTAGCGACCAAATGGTTGAAGCAGAACAGTGGAGTAAGACTTTGGTCGATTCCTTTGCAATGTCTACTCGTGAGAGTTATCAATTCCTATCAAGTATTCAAGATTTGTTAGTACCTATGGGTATGGCATCTGATGAAGCTGGTAAGATGTCCTTTGAGGTTGTAAAGCTATCTGCTGACTTAGGAAGCTTTAATGATTTGCCAACCGCTCAAGTAATGGGTGATATTCAGTCTGCTTTGGTTGGGAACTATGAGACCATGAAGAAATATGGAGTAGTTCTCAATGCAACTGTTGTTCAGGAGAAAGCTTTGGCTATGGGATTGGCTGATACCAAGGCAGAACTTACTGCAGCTGACAAGGCACAAGCTGCATATACTTTAATAGTAGCTGGCTCAGAGAAAGCTGTTGGTGATATGGCAAGAACTTCAGAGAACTATGCTAACCAAGTAAAGAGGATGGAAGCCCGTGTAGAAGATCTCGCAGCTAAGATTGGAAAAACATTACTCCCTATAGCTACAGAAATTGTAACAGCAGTAGCAGACTGGATTGAGAAGAATGATGATCTTATAGCACAACCCATAGAAAAGTGGATTAAAGACATGACGTCTGGGCTTGAAGAACTTTATGATATCTACAAGAAGGTTGCTGATTTGTTTTTCGATCCTTCCCGATTACAAGAGGCTGAAAAAACCGCTCTTGAAAGTCGGAAAGAGTGGGTGAAGGTTTTAGAAGAAGGAAAAGCTAAAATAGCAGAAATAAAAGAGTTGGAAGCTGAAATAGAAAAAGGTGAGAAAAGCAAATGGTCTTGGGCAGGAGCGAGATTAGGAATTAACAAGACAAATCTTAAAGTTATGCAAGATGAGCTTAAGGAATTAGGAGGGCAAGAAAAAACCACAAGAAAAAGATATCTTGAAGATGAAAAAATAGTAACAAAACTTAAAGAACAAACCGCAGAACTTGACAGACAAAAGGCAGCAATTGAGGCAACAACAGCTCCGGCGAAGAAGTTGGATGAAGCTTTAAATTTCAAGGGTAAGGCTGATGATGCAGTGCTTCTTGCTAGTTCTATGGACATTGTTATGGAGAGTGAAAAGAGTATTATCAGGGCAGGTGAAGATAGCTACAAAGCTCATAAAAAGAGAATGGAAGATCAAGCTAAAGAAGCTGAGACCAGTGCTGCAGATCGTCTGCATGCCTACGAGTCTATGTACAAAGATCTGAAGGGTTATGCAGATAAAAATTACGACGTCCAGGTACAACTCATTGAGAATCAGAAGCAAAAGTATATAGATGCGACTGATGATACAGTTGCAGCCTCTGCATGGGCCGCCCAGCAGTATGAGAGACTTGAGCGGGATAAAGCTCTTGCATCTGATGACTTTTTTGCTGGTATGAAGGTGGGCTGGAAGGATATGGTAGATGAGCAGACTACTTGGGCAGAGCATGGAAAAGGCTTGTTTGATGATGTAAGAGACGCTTGGAAAACGAGTGTTGGAGATATGGTAGATGCCTTTATTGCTGGAGAGACAGATAAAAGAACTGTTGCAGAAGTAACTGCAGATATCCTTACAGATATATCTGGAAGGATGGCAAAGCGGATGTTTGATGCAGCTATAGATGCAATTATTGATCTGATTTCAATACAGATAGGTTCAGGTGCAGCAGGCTCAGGTGCTGCAGGAGCTACAAAAGGCGGTGCATGGGGCGCAATTGCTGAGATTGGTATCTTTCTGGGTACTGGTGTTGCAGCAATGCTTGCTGGTAGAGCAATGGGAGAACAATTCAGGGCCTCTGGAGGTTGGATAGAAAATCATCCTTATGGCGGTCTTATCCAACAAGGTTCTGGGACAAGAGATGATGTATTGCTTGGGTATACATCTAATGCAAGACACTGGGGTATGGGCGGTGAGTATGTTATTAATAAGGAGTCAACTGCAAAGCATAGAGAACTCATTGAGCTTATCAACAGAGACAAAGGTATGGTTACTGGTGGGTATTTAGATAGAGGATATCAAGCAGGAGCAGCAGTTCCCTGGGAACCTGTAGCAGATATGCTAGCAATAGGAACGATAGGCTCTGGATTGCACGGACTCTACAAAGGTGGCCCGTATGGTGCTATAGCTGAGATGATTATTTTCTTTGCAAGTGCAGTTACCTCTATGTTTACTGGTAAGTTTCTAGCAAATGAATTTAAATCTGATGGTGGAATGATAGACGTAGGTCATCTTGATCTTGGCCCTATTACAGATGTTGTAGATGCAATAACAGGTGCTGTTGGAAGCATACCTATCATAGGTGATACATTAAGCAATATATTAAACTGGTTTGATCCTGAATTTCTCATAGAAAAAATTATAGAGCTCATTCGTGTACCACTTGAGGCAGTTTCAAGAGACTTAGTTACACCTGGTAAATATTACTCCAATCCTATAGACACTATAGTAAATCTCCTGGAGAATATTGACTTGTCAGTACCACATCTTCGTCAGGGTGGTAGAATTCCAAGGACAGGACTCTTTTATGGCCACGAGGGTGAGCGTGTGCTTAATGAAGAAGAAACAGTAAGATATGAAAAAGGCGGCAGTGAAACTGTTAACAATAACTTTTATATCAATGCTGTAGATGCTAAAAGTTTTGCTGATCTTTGTGCTAGGAATCCACAAGCAATAATTGGCCCTCTCGCTGATAGTGCAATGCGAGGGAGAGAATTTCGTACACTAGTAAAGGGGATAAGATAAGATGGCTAAGTTTCCAGAATACAGTACTCTTGGATGGGCAAATCCTTTAGTAATTGATATACTTACTAAAACTCTTATTTCTCGATTTGAAGATCTTGGTGATGAGAAGCGGAAGCAGAAGAAGCTCTATCCCACCAGGAATGTAGCTTTAAGTTACAAGAATTTATCAAGGGTTAATGGTAGGGTTATCTGGCAATTCTTCATGGATCGAGGAGGTAGTTATGAAGCTTTTAATTTCTTCCTAAACTACAGTGATGCTTATGAAGGTGAGTATATCAGTACTGGAAATGCATCTGAGACTACTTATAATCTACCAAGTAAGTCTTCTTCACTTCGTACTATTTATCTTGACGGAGTGGCTCAAGAGACTCCTACTGATTATACTATCACAGATGGAGCTGGTGAAGATGGTGCGGATAGACTGGTATTTGTTGCTGCTCCGGCCAGAGGAGTTAGAATAACCTATGACTTTACGGGGAAGCTTAAGATTAGATGTAGGTTTATAGATGATGTTTTTTCGTTTGAGCAATTATACAATAGAATTCTTAATACCGGAGTCACATTTAAGGGGTTGCTTAATACTTCAGTTCTTACTTGGGTTACTACGACTACTACGACTACCACAACTAGTTCGTCCACTAGCTCGACTGCGTCGACGACGAGTAGCACGAGTTCTACTGCTTCTTCGACAAGTACTACAAGTACTGCGTCTACAACCAGTAGCACGGCTAGCACAACCAGCACAAGTTCGACGGTCAGTACTACGTCCAGTACAGTATCGACGACTAGTACTACCTCAACCGCATCCACGACGTCGAGTACAGCATCGACAACTTCATCGAGTAGTACCACAAGTACCGTTAGTACTACGTCTAGCACCGTAAGTACAACGAGCTCCACGTCTAGTACTGCGAGCACCACGACAAGCTCGAGTACTAGCTCAACGATTAGTACAACTAGTTCAACCTCAACAACTGTAACCGTTTAGTTTGTGCCCTAATGGCACAGACTATATTATAAAACGAGTAAATAATTATGGAACCAACTAGAGACATTCCAGCTAATATTTTGCATAGACTTGGCAGAGAGGAAGTCAGGACTTTCTATCTGTTGGAAATGACGATTGACGCTGCGTCGCCGGATCGCTTTACTAACTGCGATGTACCAATCGCTCATAAGCCTACTGGGCAGTTGTTCATGCCAAGAGGTTTCAATTTCAGTCCTACTGAATTTGGACAACAGCAAGTTGTTGAGACTCTTCAAGTTGAGATAGATAACCTTGATGATCGATTCACTTCTAAGTTTTTCGGTGTCACTCCGCAGGGATCTCCAATCGTATTATATTCAGTTGTTCTTAGCGAGAATTTCCACATTCTTGGAGACAGAGTAATGCTCTTCAGAGGTACTCTGGATGATTGGAGTCTTGATGGAACAAGAATAACTTTCACAGCGGTTTCAGCTTTAGTAAGCTGGTCACAGGTAACACTTACTCGACACGGCAAATCTTGTAGATGGAAAGAGTTTACAGGTGTAGAATGTAGTTACTCAGGTGCTGTTACACATTGTGACAGGACTTATGAAACGTGTGAATCTTTAGGTAATACTAACAACTTTGGTGGCTTTAGGTGGTTGCCTGAACTTATGAACAAAGATATTTACTTTGGTAGAGATAGAGAAAAGATAGATTCAGATACTTCTGAGCTTCCTTCAGAAGACTATAACATTGCTGGTGGTTCGCAATATAACACTAGATCTTCAAGTGAGCCGTTAAAGATCTTGTACGGTGAGTATCGAATAGGCGGAAATGACATATATGCTGGGACAATGTTAGACAGTGATGATGTTCTTTGGGTAGTGCAAACTCTTGCTGTAGGTGAGTGTGAAGGGTTGTCTACTGTAGAGGAAAATGGAGTTACATATCCTGCAGTATATCTGAATGGTGAATTATTTACCCAGACCGGAACTGTTGTAGAGGGCGCTGCTACCGCTACTGTGGCTGGTAGACTCCAAGATACTAATGTTGCCCTTGGGTTTCTTGATCCAAAATACGCAGGTAAACTTGTTGATGCTCTTATCTTTAATACTACAGCCGAAACTGATACCACAATTATAGCTGTTGATAATAGTACTGATTTATCATTAGCAGCTGATATCTTCGCAAGTGGAGATGAGTATATAATCAGAGATGTAGATCGAACTGAAGTTATTGCAACGGGTACTGCTACTGCTACAGTAGCGGATAAACTTCGTGACAGCACTAGGGCTCTTGGATTTCAACATACTGATTATACAAATAAACTTGTAGGGTCACTTGTCTTCAATACTACTGATTCAACCTATACCAGAGTTACAGCAATTCATAGTACTACAGAACTAACATTGGTCGATGACATCTTTGTGAATGGGGAAACTTACAAAATTTTCAATACTAGTTTTTATTTCCATGCTGGTACTTCTGATCAAGTAGTTGATACAGCAATTAATGCTGCTATTCCAGGATTTGATGATCCAATGCATTATACAGCTTATATAGTTTATAAGTTTGTTTATGACCAAGAGTTCCTTCCAGGAAAACCAACGTGTACTGTGACTTTGAAAGGGCTCAAGATTCTTAACTTTGTGACAGAAGTAACTGCTTATTCTACTAACGCAGTGCTTTGTTTATACGATTACTTCATGAGTAAAAGATATGGAGCAGGATTAAACTTAAGTGATATTGATCTTCCAACTTGGACTCTGGCTTATGATTATGCAGTTGCTAAGGCTGCAGCAAGGGGTTGGGCCTTAAACATGTTCGTCTCAAGAGAAGAAGCTGCAGCAGATGTAAGAGATAACATACTTAAAACTTTTAGGGGCCAGATGTCTTGGTGGAGCGGAAAGTATTATCTTAGATATAAGGATTTAAATGATGAAGCGTCTGTATTTACTATCTTAGATGAGCACAATCTTAGGGGTGATGATGGTAAAGCAATTATTAGCATAGATCAAAAATCAAAATTCCAGAAACCTGATGGCTTGAGAGTGACTTTTGTTGATGCTGAAAAGGGGTGGATTTCAGATACTATTCCTATTGGAGACGAAACTGGAGCTATTGATGAGATTAACGTACCTGGTATTACCGGCAGGAAACATGCTTTAGATATTGGTGTTTATACACTAGAAAGGCTAGAATTAGATAGAGTAATATCGGGAACGTTTAGAGATGATCTAATTGAACTTAATTCTGGTAATATAGTGACCTTCAACTCTACAGCTTTGTCAATCGCAGATCAGCTTATGAGAGTGCTAAACCCTGTAATAAGACCAGATGGTTTGATTGATTTAACACTAGCTTATGAAGCGCTTACGTTATACGATGATGACTATGAAATAGTTCCTGAGAGTGTATATACGTCAACCTTACCAGACCCTAAAGGCGAACCTCCAAGTGTTCGCAATGTCGTAGTCACAGAAGAAGTTTATTTTTACCGAGAACAATCATATACAAGGATTAAGGTTACTTTCGACAAGCCTCTAGGATACCCCTGGTTTCAGTATATTGAGTTCTGGTTGAGTCTCGATGGTGTATCATACAAGCACCAATTTAATCCAACTACTGATTTTCAATTAGATCCTGTTGAAGAAGGTACGGACTATTGGCTGAGATTAAGGATAGTTTCAATCTGGGGAACTAAGCAAACTCATGCAAATGCGTACTTACGTAAATACGAGATTCTTGGTAAAACTGATGTTCCAGTTTCAGTGACGTCACTTGAAGCTATCGTTAATCAAAACTGTATTAATCTTTATTCTCAGAGGGTTGATGATCCAGATGTTGAATGGTATGAATTTAGACTTGGTTCTAGTTGGCTCAATTCTATTTTCTTAGCGGCAAGTCGAGCTCCAAATTATTCATTGACTGGTGTTAGACCTTCAGGGAATCCAGTCGGTCCAACTGGGTTTGCGCATACCTTCTTAGTAAACACGCTAGCTACTAACAAGTTGTATGGAACTACACCAAGAGCTGCTTCTGTAACTATCTTAGATCCTCCAGATAGCTGGACAGTGCAAGGTAGCTTTAACAATAACACTTTGATAACCAATGGTAGTATGGAGGCAGATGCTAACTGGGCTAATTACGGTACTCCAACTACTAATGCAAGATCTAATGAACAAGTATATGACGAGATCTGGAGTAGGAAGTTTGTTTCTAACGGAGCTGGGGACGGAATAAAGAGTGATGTTTTTACTACAGTTGATTCAGGTGATTACGGAGCTGGTCTCTGGATATATCCAGTTACAGCTACAAAAGTACGAGTAAGAGTTCGAGCTGGAGATAATTCAGGATATACTTATGATAACGAATTTACTGGACTTACAGCTGGTGAGTGGAATGAAGTATTTTTTGTTTACTCAGAAGGTGCTGGTACAGGTGGGGCCGGTGCTTATATTGCGATTTACGATGGAGCTGGTGATGCAGGGACTTGGTATGTTGATGCAGTTTGTTTAATATCTGGGACATTTGATAATACTAATCCAATTATGTATAGCGGAACAGCCTGTATTAAGTGTAGTCATACCGGAGGAGTTTTTGTCGGAACTTACACTTCCTCTATATATGATGCTGCTGCTTTATTACGCAGAATGTGGTACATTGTCTCACCAGATGGTGAAGAACTAATTACAGTAATTGGTGCTGGAGGTACTTGGGACGATGTTATTCCTATTCCAGATACTTGGGATGATCTTGATATAACAAGAACCTGGGTTGAAATTTTTGAGCTGGATGCTGGTTCAGATGTTGGAATAACGCTCACGAGTGATGATGGTACTCCACCAACTGCTGATGTATCAGAGCGAATGGAGATATTGTCAACTATTCAATATTCAAGATACCAGCAAATGACGATAACAATAACTGATCCAAGTGATGCAGTACATGCGTACGTTAAGTATTATACTTTAAAACACTGCACATAAGAAATAAGGAGATTTGATATGTCACAACTTTGGACTAATGATAGCTTTGCTGCGGGGCATGTTGGCCAGACTGATCTTACGAATATGGAGAAGAACTTTATCTGTCTAAGAACTTTGTTCTCAGGAGCTGCACAACCTGCATCAATGGCAGCTTGTCATCCGTGGTTTGATACTACGAAGCATGTATTAAAGGTTCGTAGCGATGACGATAGTGCTTGGTATGGCTTAATGCACGGGGACACGTCCCAGAAGATTTGGGTCTACAGAAATACTGCCATGACTGGGTGGGCAGTCGATGCTGGTGTGTCAGATAAAGTTCTAGCTCTTAAAGGCGGAGCTACATATACAACTGGAGCTACATCTGCAGGGACATGGACTCAACCAAACCATGTTCACACTGGACCTAACCATGACCATACCAGTACTGCACATACTCATGCAGTGGGATCTTATAGAGGGCCAAGTCATACCCACGGAGCTGGAACTCTTGTAGGACCAAGTCATAATCACTTTCTGCTTGATTACGGAGGTCACATAGCGAGCAGAGATCCTGCTCATCAAGTTGCTCGGCAAACTAGTGGTCCAGATGTTGGTAGACTTGGCGTAATTGGTGGAGCAGGTATAATTGGCTATAATCAAGTACAATATATAACAAATGCTGGAGGAATAGGAGCAGTAACAGGAAACACAGCAGCAGATGGAACTTCAGCAATAACAGGAGACTCAGCCTCTACAACACCAGGACCAACAGGTGCTGGAGGAATAGGAGCTACAAGTGCTAATGCAACAGTCATCACTTATCGACCTGCAGCAGCAGTTGGTA
>SDBU01000502.1_pt1 | contig 54390 bp, 42 predicted proteins | sample 2277071 | NCBI WGS metagenome assembly SDBU01 (sample SAMN10397929, study PRJNA504765) | marine sediment metagenome | isolation source: marine sediment core GS08_GC12, 126 cmbsf | place: Arctic Ocean: Gakkel Ridge, Loki's castle | collected 2008 | reverse complement strand
CTTCTGTTTTCTCCATAGAACTATAAAATTCATAAGGTTCGGCTTTACTAATAAAAACCAGTTCTTTGAACGCATCATTATTTATTTTGGAGATATAATCATATTCAGGATATTCCTGCTTCAATTGCCATAAATATCGCAGCGTTAGAATATTCAATTCTCTTTTTGATAATTTTTCAAGGAAATAGTACAACTGTTGTGAACTCCCTTCAATCTTTTTATATTTTTTATGAACTTTATTAAACAATCTAATATTTTTGTATTTTGTTAAACCATATAAACTTGCTCCAATAGCTGTTTTCAGATATTTACTATCAGGATTATCTTTCAATAATACATAACCGTTATATATTGCTTCATCAAAATTTCTTTGTGCCAGAAAAATATTACATAACTCATACCTTGCAATCTTCCTTGCTTTGTAGAAATCGTCTTCAGATACAATGAAAAGTTTCTTGTCCTGATTATTATCGTCATATCTGCTTGTAAGTTTGATAATCCTGGTTCTTCGCTTTTTTATATTGGCATGTGTACTTTTTGAATCATCATAATCTTCAATAGCAGTAATATCGGACAATTCTTCTAATGTATATTCTTCGGGAAATTTAAGATATTCTGTTTCAAAGAAGCTGTTATTAAACTCTATTTCTTCAATGGGCAGGTATGAATAAAGTATTATATCAAATACACTTGCTGCTTCAGATACATTATAATCAGATTTTAAGTATATTTCTTTAAGTCCCAGTACATCAGCCTCAAATTCCTGTTCTTTCGAATAATTGATAATAGAAGATATTTTTGTGTCTCTTGAGCCTGTTGTATTTGTTTGGTAAGTTGTTCTGGATTATTTTGTATTTTAGATTCTATATCAAAATAAGACATACCAAGAAGAATAGCTATAAAAGGAAAAGTTAAACCTAAAAAACTTTTAACTAAACCAGATTCTTTATCTATTTGTGCTTTTTTATACCAATTCATATTAGCTTTCAGGATTATTTAAAAAATAAGATGGATGGGTTTCGTCTGTAACCATTGGACTGTGACGAAGTTGATATATTCTATAAAACTTTTCAATTTGTTTTATATTAATTCCAGTTTGTTTAGCAATATCTTGAGGATTTAAACCTTGTTCTATTAAAGAGATTATGTTTTTATGAGTATTAGAATCTACATGTTGATTATAAAATTTTCCTAGTTGTCTATACTCTTTTATCCTGTCTCGAAGTTGTATTTTAGTCATAAAAAATTCTTTTACCATTTTAATATCCATAGGGGATTTAAATCCAAATTGATGAGCATATTGATCTAAAAATTTATCTAAAATAGTTAAATATTTTCCATTAGCAATAAGATCATCTACACTTTGTCTAGAATTTGTATAGTTATTAGCGATGTATTTATTAAAAGCATCAAAAATAATATTAGATTTATAACCCCAATTTCTAAGTTTGTTATTATAGGTTAATATAAGATTAAATTTTTTAATTTTAATATTATGTTTATATTTATTTGTAAATAAACTATAAGCGACTTTCATAGTTGGAATATCATCAGGTAAAGTAGAAACAAAATCAATAATTATATTTTCAGCATATTTTCTTCTTTTAGCCATTGCTTCATTAAGATTAATATTATTTTGTTTAAGTATTGTATCTACTACCTTGGGGTGTGTTTTAATTTTATCAGCTATAGATTGAGAACTAATTCTTAAACTTAAATCTAAACCCTGTTTTTGTTTTTTTACTTCGTCAATGACTTGTTTTTTAGTTTTTTTATAATCAAATTCAGGTATTTTTGATTTTCTTTTTGAACGAATAGGAACAGCAACTTGAGCAGCTTTAGATTGATATTCTTGATTACCTTCCTTTGCCTGAATAATGCTGTTTAAATTTTGATCTAAGATATTTGTGATATCTTCTTCTGTAAAAATATCATTCAACCATATATCATCCATTGCCCAATATATATCATCTATTGTTATGTTTTTTTGTGCTTTTTTATACCAATTCATATTCTTCCTTTCTTATTGGTTTTAATGTTCCAGCAATATAATTAAAAATCATTAATGCTTCTTCATATGTTTCAAAATCCTGATGAGTATATCCTCTTCCTTTTTTATCAAAATAAGAAATTCTCCAAGGACCTTCGTCAACTTTAGTATTTTTCCCTAAAATGAAAAAACTACCATCAGGTCCATATTTTACTTTCCCACCATTAATTTGTGCTTTTTTATACCAATTCTTTCTTGAAGATAATTTAGACATAATACGAGAATGTATATCAGAAGGTATTTTTGTAGACATAGTTTGAAAAGTAGTTAAAGAATTACCTACTGCATTAGCGTAGAATTGAGCAACATTTTCAATTATAGTTTCTGGCAAATGTGGTCTTACGTTGATAGGGGTGTTAATCCAAAACTCATGTAAAAGACCTCTATATTTTGTTAAATCTCTAGCAAATACCTCTCCTATTTGTTTTCCATATTGATCTAAAACAGTATTTTGAGTTTCTAATGGTAAGCTTTTAAAATAACCAGTATCTCTTAAAACATGTTTCATTTCTCCTTGTTCTACAATGGTTTTAATATTTGTTTGACCCATAAGTTCTGTTTTGTATTCTTCAGGTAAACGAGACATCCATTCTGGATGCTGACTAATAGATTTAGTCAATATATTAATAATTTGTTCTTTAGATATTCTCCCTTGAGCTATTAATTTTTCCATTCTATCTAATTTATCCAATCTTCCATGAACAACAGAAACAGGAAAACTTGCAAAATCTTGAAGAACATACCCCTCTACTTCTCCTTTTGCAAATAATTTAAAAATTTCAGGAGGAATATAATCAATATGTTCAGAATTTTTCTGTATTAAATTTTTCCATTTCTCTTTTAAAATATCTACAGAAAAATAAGGCCTAATATCTTTGGGAATTCTTTTATCATTATAATGATAAGGATCTTGATCTACATAATTTCTCCAAGCATCAATTTGATCTTTCTTAGAAAATTGTGTTTGCATTTCAGGAGAAAATTCAGGAAAAATAATAGGATTATTATAATATGCTTTTTTATGGGCTTGTAAAAGACGTTCATTCATATCTCCTAAAGCAATTTTAACTTCTTCAGGAATATCCTTATAATAATCTTGAAAATTCTCAAATTTACTTAAAAACTCTCCTTCATTTAATCCAGGAGCTTCTATTTCGAGAAGCTTATTATTTAATTCTTTTCTATAACCTTCTTTAGCAATTTCTAAAAATTCTGGAAATTTTTGTCTGTTTTCATCACTTAAACTAAGATATGTTTTATGGTTCGATGATATTTTTTCTAAAACAGCGTTATAGTCAGGAGATCCTTTTTCAAGATTGGCATTCATGAGATAAATTTCTTCAATATGTCTATATTGAGAATTATTTTTATAATCAAAAGAACTCTGATGTAAGAAATTAGTTACTTCTTGCCAATAAGGTTCTAGATTCTTTAAATCATTATGGTGACCTCTAATTTCTTGTACCTTATTATCTCCTATCATTCTCATTGCAACAACTGCTCTTCCACCAACAAGATATAACCAAAAATCTCCTTGTCCTAAATAATCTTTTGCCCTACCTGGTTGAGCAATACACCATCCTGAGCCTTGAGAAAATCTCATAAGTTTATTTACATTCTCTTTGAAATTTTGAGGGTCAGCTATTTTAGAAGGAATTTGTATCCATTCTCCTTCTCCACCAGTTGTAATTGTTTGGATACCTTCTCGATCTAATTTTGCAGAAATCTTCCTATATTTCTTCAAAATATTTATCTGAGTTACCCCTTGCTCATTAATTTCTTCCCATATTTGAGCCAAAGCTTCTGAATTTAATGGAGGAGGCCCATTCTTAGCATTTTCGGGAGAACTGTCTAAAATAGGTTTAAGAATTGAATACATAAAAGCAGGATTATTTCTATATACTTCATCTTCTTGGGTTATATAGTTCCACCACTGTTGAAAACCTTCTTGTTTACCTTTGTTAAGAATAGTTAATATATATTGAGCTGCCGCATCAGGATCTTTTTTATAAATTCTTTTAGCCGCTTGTATCTGAGGCTCATCTGGATGCTGTGCTATTTCAGCCGCTAAATCTAAATGTTCAGGTTTTAAATAATTATTATTTTCAGAATTTATATCTATCTTTTTATAAAGAGAAGGTAGAAGATTATTATAAATATGAGTTTCTATATCAGCAGGAGACTTTATTTTATTCCAATCAATTCCTGTAGAATTTTCATACTTATGGACAAAGAATTTAAGAGCAGGATTAGCAATATCTAACTTATTAATCTTACTTTGAGCTGCTGCTATTTTAATTAATTTTTTTATCCAATTCATTTTATTATCTAATTCGTTTTATTATCTAATATAGTTTTTAAGATGAGCAGGAATTGTATCTAGATACCTCATTAAACCTTCTTGCCCTCCTCTTTCATAGCTAGTATTAAGAGAATTTAAATAATCTTGTTCTCTAATGCCAGGAACATTTTTTGTAAGTATATCAACATATAAAGGAATAAGTTGTTCTGGAGTCATTTTTTTACCATCTGCTGTATTGCCAGTTTGAATTACTCTTTTAGCTCTTTCTGTTGCTTTTTCAATAGGGTTAAGCTCTTTTTGAACAGGTGCTTCTGGCACAAAAGGTGCTTCTGGCACAACAGTCTGGTCTTGAGCTACAGGTGTTTCAGGAATTGTGGTTTCTCCATATTCTTGAATTTTATAAGGAGAAACTGTTTGTAATTGTTTAATTTGAGTATTTCTATATCTCTTATTGGTCGGGCCTTTAATCCCCCTAATATATATCTCTGCTCCTTCTTGAGCATCATATGCTTCGTTATTAGTGAAATATATATACTTAGATCCATCTGGGCCTTTAAATTCATTAACATAATTAGTTCTATTCCCTTTTCTAAAAGGCCTTGATCCGGTAAATTTAAGTTTAGCAACAAAAGCATTACCTTCTTCTATTTCAGATATATTATCAATAACACCAGGTCCTTCTACATTAGGTTCTTTTATAACTGGTTCTTTTATAACTGGTTCTTCTATGATAGGCTTTTCTATAACAGGCTCTTCTATGATAGGCTCTGGTTTAGGATCTTCAGGTCTTTTTTGAGCAGGGTTTAGTTGGATATTATTTTGATCTAAATAAGTTTTAACCATACCAATAACATCTCTCATATTAGCAGGTTTAAGACCTATATCTGGAACTACACTTAACGTAATCTTATTCTTATCTTCATTTTGAATATCAATCCCCCCTAGTCTTCCTCTCCACCAATTAGCAACTTCTGCACTAATTTTTTTATCTTCATCTGTTATATAAGGAGAGTTACGTGTTGCTCTAAGATTATAATAATTAGATCTTTTGTCTTCTTCATCTTTTCTAAGAGTTCTTTGATACCATCCTGTTTTTGATGCAAGCATTCGTGCAGAATAATCAGGATTATTTCTATATCTTTCATCTCTAAGCATATTAACAGCAACAGCTAATAAAGATTCTGTTGGTAGGGATCGAGTTCCCCATCCCCCGCCTTTATGACGAGATTTGCTTTTCTTTTTTTCATATTCTTCTTTAACTTTTTTAGTATTTTTAACCCAATTTTTCAAAGCAGTAATAGTTTTAGTGGCATCAAATGGATCTATGCATTTTCCACCAAATTGTTCTTGTGGAGAATTTTCTATTAATTCATTTGGGATAATTCTAATAGGCTGATCTTCTAGCTGTTTTGTTTTTTTATTCATAACTTTTCTAGTTAAAATAGTATCTGTCCCATTAATATTAGCAGTTTTAGGTACCATTTGTTCAGGAGGAACAACTATACCTACATAAGTTGATTTTCTGGCTGTTGCTCCTGCTTTTTTAACTTTACATGCCATGCACTCTTGAGGAGAGCTATACCAAAATTTACCATCAATAGGAGGAGCACCATCAAGTGGTTCCACAACATTGAAAAAAGGAGTTTCTCCTGATGCTCTAGCACTTTCAATAACTGATCTTAGAGGAGAATTGGAATCTAAAGTTTGTAAATATTTAAGTTGTGTTTGATCATCAAGTTCTTTATGAATAATTTTAGCAATAAGCCTTACTCCTTTAGGCTCTGTCCCTACTGTTTTAATTTTAATAGAACCATCTCTTTGCACTACTGACTCTTGTTTTTTAATAGAAATTTCTTCGGAAGGGCTAGGGAGAGTTCCAGATATACTAACTTGAATGTAAGGCTCTTGAATTGTTCTATTTTGATAATGAACAGGCTTATTGTATGCCTCTCCTGAAAATTCAATTTTAATTTCAGGATAATACATATCTCTTAACTTTTTATTAATTGTTGCTAATTTATTTCTAGCAGTTTTTATTTGACTAACAGGAAGTTCAAAAGTTTCTAATAAAGTAGGATCAGATGAAATTCTTTCATTAAAACTAGGTGGAACTTCTAATTGTTTAGTTAAAACCTCTTCATCCCCTATAATCCCCTCTTCAGATACTTCTGTATCTGTAGTTGTGGCAGCATCGTTTACACCTTCTGGATTTAAACTAACTTCTTCAGGAGATACTTCTGTAGGTTGTTCTATTTGAGACTGTGCAGGAATTTGTTCAATAAGTTGCTCTGTTTGTTGTGGAGCTGATACTAAATTAGTAAGAACAAGAGTTAAATTTTCAGGATTCCCCATCGCCCCCATAACCTCATTAGCTTCAGGACTATTAGAAAAATTAGGGTCTATTTGACCCATTTCTCTGATAAAATTATTAGCAATCTGAAAAGAAGGTATACCTTGTTGAATTTGTTGTAATGCTTTATTAAGAATTTCTTCTTTAGAAGCAATTTTTTTTATTATATTATTAAAAGTATCTTTAAACCATCCCACTTTATATTACTCCTTTACTAAAATATATTTGTATATTAGTATATTCGTAAAAAAGATAAGAATTCCTATATTTTTTTTGAAAGTGATTGTTATTATATTATAATTTTTATTATGAAATATTTAAGAGAGCACAGAGGAACTTGTTTTATTTGTGAAAAAGATATAGAATATGTGTCAAAAAAACGTGCAATTAGATCAAAACAAATTTGCTCATTTAAGTGTAAGAGCATTAGAACTAAAGAGATAACAGAATTTAAAGAAAGCAGAATGCCAATTATTAGTCGTTTTCAAATACTGGATTTATAATCATTTTACTAAATATATCTTTTCTTTTTTCTATTTCTTTTTGTCTTGATTTTTTTCTATGATCTTTAGCAGAAAGATCGTTAACATCAAAAATATGAATTGCCTTAGGTTTAAAATTATTTAAATTATCAAACATTTATATGTCCAATATTTCAAATCTGTTATTAATAATAGATTTTTTTACGCATTTATAACAAGTCCAAGTAGTGTCAAAATTTTCATGATACATATGCATATTGTCTCTTATATATCTTTTATAACAAGCTCCACATAAAACAAAATCATTTGTGTTATTATCTGGCATAGCTCCTATACAATCTTCACAATACCAATCTCCAGCAGGATGATCGTAATATAATTCTTGTTTATCTATGAGGATATTACAACAATAACATTGTCCGAATATATCTAATATATAATCGCAATGAGCACAACCAGAACAATTATTAAAATGCTTTAATTCTTTTTCTGGAGGAAATTTTCCTAACATCCATTTATCTGATATCTCTTGAGTTATTTCATCTTTTACTGTTTTTTTCATTTTACATCAAAAAAGCTGGAAATATAGAACATAAAGTTGTTATATCTAAACTTGTAATATATATAATTTCCAAGATTTTATAATAAATTCTATTTATAAATATCATATTTTGCTACCTGATAATGCTAATTCTTTTTCTTTTTCTTTTTCTTTATTATGAAGTTTGGCATGACAATTTAAACACAAAATATTACATTTATTAATTTCTTTTTGTATTCTAGTTATGCCATAACCTCTATTAACCATATCTGATAAATTACCTGTTTTATCACCATTGCAGTGATGAAAAGAAAGGCTACAAGGCTCTTTTTCCCCACAAGAACAGGGGTGAGCTAATTTATAAATTTCAACATATTGTCTATTACGATTAACGGCCCTTTTTCGGCTTTTTTTACTTTGTTCTTTCTTCTTTTTTTTATTCTTAGCATACCACTTTTTGTTATACTTAGAATCACAACTACGTCTCGCCTCTTTATTTTTTTGTGGCAAAACAATGTTCCTTTAATTTTATATTGTATAATCTTATTGTAATATAATCACTTTTCAATAAGATATGACAAAATATTTTATACTAATTCATTTTTTCTTTTAACTTGTCTTCCATTTTCTTGAGTTCTGTATAATAATTAGGGAATTCTTCTAAATGATCTTTTGCTATATCCTTAGATAATTCTTTATCATCAGTGTGCTCTAACTCGATAATTATCCCATCATTTAGCTCTTTTTGATTAAAACTAGAGTCTGGCCTATCGTCAGCTATTCCCCCTTTTATTCTTGATTTTTTAAATATTTTTTTAAACCAGTTCATTTTTATCTTTCTTATTTTTATTATTATAATAATCTAATCTAGCTTTTCTCATTTTTTCTTTAGATTCTTCACTATGCTTTTTACCTTTTCTGCTTTCTCTAATTTTTTCCTTTGTTTCTTCGCTCATATTTTTTTTAGCATTACTCATTTTTTCTTTTGTTTCTTTTGTGTGTTTATATCCAGTTAGGGTTTTTCTAATTTTTTCCTTTTGTTCTTCTGTTATTTTTCTGCCTTTCAGAGATGCACTCAATTTTTTTCTTGTTTCTTTACTTATTTTTCGTCCTTTTGTGGCTTTACTTATTTTCTTTTTTTGCTCTTCTGGCATTACGTATCCCATATGTGATAATGACATTTTTTTTCTAACTTCTTTAGAGGGATTCCATCCTTTTTTTGATTCGGATAATTTTTTCTGATGCTCTTTTGTCCTATTTTTAGCTAAAATACTTAATTTTTTTCTTGTTTCTAATGATACAATTTTATTTTTTGGTTCAGGAGCTATATTATAACCAAACTTTCTATTTAAAACGTTGTATGTTTCCATATACTCTTTTTCTTTTATTGTTAACATTTCTTCTTTACATTGATGGACAATATCAAATTGAAAGTTTTCTTTCCCATGTTTATTGAATGATTTTTGTAAATAATTATTCTCATGTTTATTTTGTCTTAATTTGCATAGGTGTGATCCTTTTCTTTGTTCTATATTTTTACTACTGCCAATGTATTTTTTGTTATTAACTATATTCATAATAATGTAAATTCCGCTTGTTTTCATTTTATATATCCTTATTGAATTAAACTAATAATTATATATTAAATTATTCCACTTGTATTCCTCTTTTTAATTGTATTAATAATTTTTACATATTATATATTTCGAACTTTTTTTTAAAACCTTTAATAAAATTAATATATGGCCAAACATATGATGGGAAAAAATGTATAATTTATAATTAAAAATATTTTATTTAAAAAAAAAGGGATTTTAATATATTAAGTAGAATATATATTTATAATAATGTATAGTTTAATATCAGTTTTTTTAAAAAGGAGAGAATAATGGCCATACATATTAATAAAGTTGAAAATAATACTAGAATAAGATTTCCTAGAATTCGTTTAACTGGAGTCATAGTGGATCCGGTAGATGGAACTTATGATCTTTCTTCTGTTGTAGATTATAACCCTTCAGGAGATATTAAAACAATTGCCGATAATTCAAGTGTTGTCAATATAAGAACTGCTCAAATAACTCAAAACGGAACTACATTTACTAGAAGAGATGAGATTATTTTTCGTGAATCGGTAAATTTATCATTTACTTATGATTCTCAATATACTAATAATCCATATCCTACTGGAACTACTTATAGTTTTGTTGGTGAAAAAACACAACCTTTATCAAGCTTTAATTTGGATCAAGAGATATATTATACTCTTAATGGAAAAGATCCTAAAAGATCAAAAAAATATTTATACACTGGTGGGGATATACGAATTAGAAGAAATACAACTGGATCTGATAAAACAAAATTAAAAGTAAGAGCATATGCATTAGGACTAATAAGCCCAGTTGTGATAGTAGAATTTAGAATTCTTAAATCAAACCCTCTTAGGGTATAAATTTAGGCTTATTAGAATATGTTATATTTAATATTAGGTATCATTATTGGTGCTTCTTTTTCTCCTTTTTGGATTAAATTATTTAATTTTATAAAAAGTTTAGTTATAAAATTAATAAATAGATATAAGAAGTAGAAGATTATTATGAAAATTATAAAAACTTCTAATTATTGTAAAATAGCAAAAGATAAAGCTGAAGATTTTGAAGTTAATCCATGGGCAGTATGCCATACAACAGTTGATAAAGATAAAGACCCTGAAAAATATGAGCGCTGTGTAAAGCAGGTAAAGAAAAAATCATAATTATATTTTATATATTATAATTTTTATAGAAATCCATACTCTTCGGGGTGTGGATTTTTTTTATTCTATTTCCGATATAATAATAGATTTAAAAAATGGAGAAATAAAATGATAATATTATTTTTAAATGTTAATAGTAATATGATTGAATTATATAATGAAAAAGGGATGACTGAAATTTCTTTTCAAAATGCTAGGCAATTATATAGCTATGTAGAAGAAAACAGTAATATTCTTTATATAACTAATGCTGTTCAAACTAATTCTACAGAAGTTATTAATATGATAAAAAATATGGGAATTATAGTAGAAGATAAACCAATTGTTGTTCAAGAAAAGAAAACTTATATACATGTGGCAGGAGAAGAAATTATTCCTATAGATGATTTGTTAAGATTTAGAGGACATTATGACGCTCATCCCTTAACTTCAGATCTTGTTCAAAAAATAAAAGATACACCTCTTTTACAATTATTAATTAAAAATAAAAAATTAGAATTAATAACTTCTTCCGAAAGAAAAAAATTAAAAGAAGAATATGATATAAAAGAAAATGAACAAGTTGGAAGTATATTAGTGGATAGAGAAGATTTAGAGAAAAAAATAAATCACACAGATGCAGAAGTTTTAGATTTTACTTCAGACGTTATCTCATCAAGACAAAGAGCAAGCAGTGAATCAATTAATACAATGAGCGATTTAATGAATGAAATAGAAGGTTTTGAAAAATAATATATGGAAATAATAATAACACATCTGGGAAATATATCTCAACTAATCCCTTCTACAAGTATTATAAATGGTATTAAAAAACAAAATATTAATACTAATATTACATGGGTAGTTGAAAATAAAAATTTTTGTTATATTAATAAATATAATAAAGATATTAAAAGAACTATCTCCTTTGATCAATTTATATCAGAATATAAAGAATATAATCTTCTTATCAATTTATATCCTTGTTTTCCTGAAAATATTAAAATTAATTCTATTATAAGAGACGCTACTGGATTTTATTTTCACTCATATTTCGATAAGTTTAAAAAGGTTTTTTTAGAAAATAATAAACAATTTGATATAAATATTTTTCAACTATATTTTATATTAAGCGGCTTAACGTGGAAAGGAGAAGGATATAATCTAGCCTATTATCCTAAAACAAAAGTAAAATCTAACAGAATAGGAGTCTCTGTAGCAAATGCAAATATTAGAAATTATGTTTTAGATAATCTAGAAGTTGATGATAAAAAAATATGGTATATTCCATATAAAAAAAATATTTTTAAAAAAATGGACGAAATTAATAAGTGTAAAAAAATCATCACAGATGATCTAGTTACTTTTCACCTCTCAATGTTTTTAAGAAAATATGTATATTATTTAGAAACTTTTCCTCTATCAACAAAATTAGAATTATTTAACCACGGAGAAATTTGTAAAGTACCAATGAATATTATTTAATAAAGGAAAAACATGGACATCAGCACTTTAACTAATAAATTTTTAATAGATAAGAAAAAAAGAAAAATCATTGATGAGGTTCCTTCTACAATAATTTATTCTCCTTCAATTTATGGAATAAATAATAAATGTACTGGCAGGGGAATAAAAATAGCAATTTTAGATTCTGGTTGTACAAATCATAAAGATATAAAATCAGAAGGAAATAAAATTAATTTTTGTGAAGACAATACCTCTGTGGATGACAACAATGGCCATTCAACAATGATTTCTGGAATTATTAAATCAAATAATAAAAAAGCTATTATAGGCCTTGCTCCACAAACAAAATTGTTATTTGGAAAAGTAGTGAATCACCGAGGACAATGCAGCTTTAATTCCTTAGTAGCAGGAGTATTATGGGCAATTGTTAAAGAAGTAGATATTATTGTTATTGCTATGGGCACTCAATATGATTATAGAGTCCTGCATGATGCAATAAAAAAAGCTAGATATCATGGTCTTTGTATATTCTCCGCTGCAGGGGAAAAGGATCAAATAGATTTTCCAGCAAAATATAAAGAAGTTTTTTCAGCAGGATTCTTAACGCGGTCTAAAAAGAAAAATGATCTTTTGAAAAAAAATGTCGATTTTTATTTGCCTAATAAGGGGTTATATACTACTCATTTAAATAATAAATATGTTAAAGTTTCAGGTTCTAGCGTTTCTACAGCATTTTTTGCAGGATTAGGAGCAGTTCTAGCAGAACAATATAAGAAAGAAAAGAAAAAAAATATACCAGAACTAGTGTATTCTAAACTAAATACAATTTTTAACAAATAGGAGAATAAATTGTGAACAATGAGAAAAATGAAAAATTTATTCCTGAAATATGTAAAATTAAACATAAACAAATTGATGAGGACATAAGCTATGTTAAAACAAATGTAGATAATATTAATGAAGATGTAAAAAATATAAAAGAAGATAATATAAAACATAATGAAGAAATAAAAAATATGATAGTAACTTTAACTCATGATGTAAAATCAAGTAATCAAAATTTAAAAAATAAAATTATTTTATCAGAAAAAACAACCGGAGATAAAATAGATGCTCTTAATAATTTTGATGATAGTTTAAAAGGAAATGGAGATCCTGGAATATGGGAATCCATTAGAAATATTAAAAGAAATGTAAAAATGATTTTATGCGCAATGATAATAATAATTATACTGGTCCTTGGGGGAAATTATAGAGGAATTTCTCTAGATAAAATTAAAAAAGCCATAAAAATAAAAAAAGAAACAAAACAAATAGAGCCTGTTCTAAAATCTGAAGTAAAAACTACCCCAAAACCCCTGCCAAAAGTAAAAACTACCCCAAAACCACTACCTAATAAAATAAAATAGTTGTTTAATAAAGGATTTTCACAATAAAATTTTAATATATTAAGTATGATTACTATATGTGAAAAGAGAAATTAAAATGAGCGAAATAAGATCAGTAGCTAGTTTTAGAGGAAAATTTAAACAAGGAATAATAGCAGATCTATTAATTAAAATAACAGATTTCGACGGAACACCTATAGACCCTAGCTTAATAGAATGCACAATTGAAGGACCTGTAGAATCACCAAGCGATAGCGGAGATATTATTGTAGATGCAAGCAATCCATTTCAAATAGCAGATGGTTATTATGTCTATTCATGGGACATAAATGACGAACAACCTGTAGGAAATTATAATGTAACATGGACATATACCGTAGATTCAGAAACTAAATATGAATATCAAACAGTTACAGTGGTAGAAAGCCAAACCAATGCAACACCTTCTTCTTTTTATACAGAAAGATTAATAGCCTTTAGAGAAGCACTTGAACATCATCTGTCCTGCGCTCAAACAATACCTGTTTATTTTGAACAAGCTAAATCGTCTAGAGATAATACTACATTCGAATTCTCTTTTGATGACTGGAACCAATCTTCAGGAGTTAAAATATATAGAAATGAAATAATAATTAATCAAGATGCAGAAGTCAATTACTTCAATGGGACAGTTACTTTCGATACTCAATTACTACCTCAAGAAACTATTAATGCTGATTATAATTTTAAATGGTTCTCTGAAGAAGAACTTACTAGGTTCCTAGTTAATTCTCTACAAACAATGAATACTTTCCCTCCTCATACAGGATATACCCTCGATAGTATACCAGATAAACATACCCCTGCTCTCCTATATGGAGCAGCTAAAGATGCACTTAGACAATTAATGATGTGTCTTAGTTTTCAACAACCCGCTCAAGTATTTGGCGGTCTAGAAAATGCTCAAAAAGCTTTCTCGAACTTCGATACTCTAAAACAAAATTATGAAAAAGACTGGGAAAAATTGCTAGAACAAAAGAAATTAGGACCATATCCTAGAACTAGAGTTACGACTACTCCAGAATATACATTACCTGGAGGTAGGTGTTTACATTCTGATACAGAGTTGTTAGTCATTGTTACTAATAGACTTATGAGAGTCAGTGATTTTAGAACATATGCTAATGTATATACTTCTTTGATTAGCAAATACGGAGAAGAAAATGGTAATGTATATATAAATGATATTAACAGCACAAAAATAATCTCTGGAGACGATGTAAGATCTCACACTATCGAAGAAATTTACGAGTTATTCCATAAGGGGTACGATGTAGAAGTTTTATCACAAAGTGATTTGTCAGGTAGTCTTATTTTCGCTCCTATAGATTATATTTGGGAGTCAGGAGTAAAGACTATTTATGATTTAAAAACTTCTAATGGATATAATGTTAAATCTAGTGATGAGCATTTATTTTATATTAATGGAAAATATATACCATTGAGAGACATTAAGATAGGAGATAATATAATAACCTGTGATAACCACAATTGGGAAGAATCAACAGTAAAATCTATCAGTCAGTCCAAAAGAAAAATAAAGATGTATGATTTAGAAGTTTTTGGCACAGCAAATCTATTTGCAAATGGCATTAAATGCCATAATTCAAGGTGGTTTAGATACTTGTTTAAATAGTCTTAAGTTGATATTTTTATTTAAAACCTCTGTTTTTAGCTTTAAAAGCAGGGGTTTTATTTTTGTCCAAATTTTGAAGTATATACAAAAATAAATATATTTTTATTAAAGGATTTCTTTTTATTTTTCAATATAGTATAGATAAGTATCTAAACTATTGAATAAGGATAAGATGATGGTTAACAAACATTACGAAGCGGTTCATAAATATGATTTTTTAACAAAAGAATTATTACAGCAAGAGTATGTGGGTAATGATTTAACTGATAAACAGATAGCGGAAAAACATGGAGTATCTTCCAAAGCTATCATATGGAGGAAAAGAAAAAATTTTGGCATAGAGAATAAGTACATAAATAAATCTAATCAACATGCTAAAAAGAATAGAAAATTCTCAATCTCTAAAGAAGAAGCAGAACAGTTGTTAGATGAAGAAAAAACTTTTGAAGAGATTGCAGAAAAAATGAAGTGCAGTGTAATAGTGGCTAAAAGGAGATTTAAAGAGTTAGGTCTTTGCAGGAAGCAGCAACAAGTTGGTCATTATAAGTTTTATGATATAAATCTTAGTTTTTTACAGAAGCAAATGGTTATGGGAAGTGTTCTTGGTGATGGAACTATTACAGTATCTGGGGCATACTCCTGTTCTCATTCAACTAAGCAACTTGAATATTTTAATTACAAAAGAGAAGTTTTTAAAAATCTTCATTCAGATAAGGTTCATAGATATGCTCATAAGTATGATAATTTTAATACTGTCCCAGAGTCTGTGCATTTCACAAGTGGGTGTAATAAATATTTGTATAAGTTGAGAGATATCTATTATCCTAATGGTAAGAAGATTTTTCCTTATCAATATCTTATGGAAAATATGGATGAGGAGGGTCTTTCTTTCTGGTATTGTGATGACGGAGGGATGAGCGGTAATAATGCGAAGTTATTTACATATGGTTATTCTTTTAATGAACAGGAGCTATTTCAATCTTTTTTTATGGAAAAATTTAAATTAAGAGTTAATATTCATGGTAATAAAAAGAATAAACAAACACTATATTTTCCTATTAAAGATACTCATAAGTTTTTCGCTCTCATTCGTCCTTACATAATCCCCTCGATGAGATATAAGATAGGAGTGAAAAAAGTAGATTTATAGCCATATCGATAATAAAAGCGCTTCAAAAGTGAAAACATTCCCTATATAGTTGCTAAGGTATCGCTTGCCGTATTATGGCAAGTATAAATATGAACCAATTTTTGTAATATAGGAGAAAAGTAATGAATTTAAAAGTTAAAAAAACAAAATTTATGAAACAAGAGGCATTAGATAAAATAGTTGATTTGTATTTACACAAACGAATAACTCATGAAACTTTTATTGACTGTATTATTCAAGGGCAAAAAAGACTTATAGTGAATGAGCTTATTGGAGCAAATTATGGAAAAGTTGCTGGAGAGGTTTTTTTAAGAAGAATGGACAATGCGGGGGTAGAAATTGTAATTTGACAAAGTAGATTACGAAGCATATAGAAGTGAAATAAGAGAAAAGTAATGAACAATATTCAAAAAGCCAGAGAGATGATGAAGCAAGAGTTAGAGAAAGATGAAGAATTAAGGTTTGGCTATCAGTCAAATATAGCAATGTTATTATTTGATAAATATAACATTACTGATTTTGGTGATTATAATAAACGAAATATGGCAGCTAATGATATTTTAAAGTTAGTATTCGACATGAAAGAAGTAGAACCAGCCTATGGCTTAAAAGAATCTGAGACTGAAGAAATAGTAATATATGATCCTGTCGAGAACAGATTTGAGATATTAGATTTATAAATTAGGAGAGAATAAATGAAAGACATATGGTTAAAAGCTATTAAATTTAAAGAATCGAATAATATCGCAATAGGAGAAGGATATTTTGATTTACCTACCTTTAAGGATAATGCTCAATTTATAAGTTGTTGGAGAGTTCCTATTTTAAAGAGAATAAAATTTTTATTTACTGGTAGGATCTGGTTAAGTTTAGAGCATAAGAAACAATCGAAAGAATTAAGAGATATGTTTGATGGTAAGAATTATCATCAACCGACTAGCATATCTGTTGAAAGTCCTTTTAATAATTAAAAAGCCTATCGAAATTTATTTCAAAAGTGAAAGACTATCGAGTATAATATGTAATTAAATAATTTTAAATAGATGGAGTAATAATGAAGATAGCAGAAACAGAAATTGAACAAAATAATTTTGAAGAAGAAGTGTGCCCGTCTGAACATAAAATACATGTAGAAAAAAAATATGGGATAATAAATGATTTTATTATCAACAAAATATTAGAAGAAGAACAAAAATTAAATAATAATTATAATTTTGATGTTGTGGAGCAGTTAAAACATGATAAAAATCGTACTATTAATCGCCGCAAAAAAAATATAAAAATTTGTCAATTATTATGTGAAAAAATAAAAGATAATCAATTTACCCCTAAAGATAGAGATAGTAAGGATTTAATGATTAAAATACATAAATATTTGGAGAGACATGGTGTATTAGATGGGCCTTGTACAATTCAGATGATTATTCAAGAGATCTCTTCTGATTCTCCTTTTGGATTGTTTCTGGCAACTATTTTTGCAAAAGAGGCTACTAAACAAACTATGTATCAAAATAGATTTTTTGAAGAGATGTCGTTAAAAATAGAAGAAATTAATGATGAAGAAAATATGAATAATAAAATTTATTTTAAGAATTTGCAGTTAAATAAAACAGATGATCAAAGTAAAAAATTATTTTTACATACTGATGGAGAAGTTTGTAGAAATAGAGAATCTAACGATAAGAGTGATATAGATTGTGCTGTTTATATTTATAAGGGGTATAAATATATAGAGAATAATTCTGAAATAGCTTTTTTAATTGCTCATAAAAAGATAGGTGGTACTGGTCATAATGAGAAAAGACAATTGCAAGAAATGAAAACTTTTATTGATAATTTCTCTAAGAATTGTAATTCTAATGAATATGGGATAGTCGCTATTGAAGGAACATATATAACAAATAAAATAATGTCGGAATTAACAAATAGGGCCAAGTTAAGGAGAATTCAAGTTTTTTATGCTTCTGATATTGAAAATATTATGAAATTTATTACTAATAATATGTAAAGGTATATTTGTGAATAAGAAGAAGTATGGACAATTCTTTACTAAGAATAAGGATTACATTCTTAGGGACATGTTTAAAGATATGCCCTCTGGAATTTGTGAATGTATTTTTGTAGATCCTTTTGCGGGGGAGGGGGATTTGTTAGAATGGATAAGTTCTATGTGTGGTAAAAAAAATACATTATTAGAGGCATTTGATATTGATCCGAAATTAGAAAATATTATTTTAAGAAATACCCTTCTTGATCCTCTTAATTTAAAAGATAAATATGTTATAACAAACCCCCCATATTTAGCTAAAAATAAAACAAAGAATAAAGAAGTATTTGAAAGATATAATACAGATGATTTATATAAAGCTAGTATTAAAATGATTATGGGGTATGATTTTGAAGATGGTGGGTATAGTGATAAAGGGTGTAAGGGAGGTATTTTAATTGTTCCTGTTAATTTTTTTAGCGATAGAGATTGGAAATTAAGAGAAAGTTTTTTTAAAAGATATAAGATTATTTCTTTAAATATATTTGAAGAAAATGTTTTTAAAGATACTACATACACTGTGTGTTCTTTTAATTTTCGAAAAATAAAAAATAATGAAGATCAGAAATTTAAAATTCGTATTTACCCTAAATATTTAAAAGATAAAGTAGCTAAAAACAGGGGATATAGCTTAATGCCGACATTAACTGAATTTTATAAATATACTATAGGTTATGAGTTTTTTAGATTAATTAAAGACAGGTCTTTATATCTTAAAGTTGGAAGGTTAGCAGAAGATACTAAATTAGATAATTGGTTTATATCTAGATTATATTTAAGGGCTATTGATACAGGATCTATGAGTGGTAGAATAAAGTTGATTATGAGAAAACAACCATTCGTCGGTAAAATTTCTGAGAGGACTCATGCTACTGTTTTATTATCTAAGAAATTTTTAATTAAAGAGCAAATGGTAATTGTAGAAAAATTTAATGAGATATTAGAAGAGTATAGGACTAAATTTTATTCTTTATTCCTTACTAATTTTAGAAATTCAACTTCTAACTATGCTAGAAAAAGAATTGATTTTAAGATGGCATTTGATTTAATTTCTCATATTGGAAAGAAGTATTTGAATAAATAATTTATAGTCCTATCGATATTTCATAAAGTCGAGAATAAACATTATGTCTAAACAAAAAATATGTTATTTTTGTAAAAAACTTATTAATGAGACTAAATGGTATTATTATGGTATCAATGGACAAACTGGTGGACCTATAAAAAAATGTCGAGAATGTCATTTTAAAGATAAAGAGAAAGAAATGTTAAAAACAAAAGAACCTATCGAGCCTATCAATAATCGTTTCGAGATATTAGATTTATGAAGAATTATGAAATATTATAAAGAAATTTTTGATCATGATTTGATATGTCCTGCCCCTACATGCCCTCCTATTCTTTATGGTTCTCTAAAACATCAGAGAGAACAAACATTCCTGTGGGAAGAGAGATTAGAAGAATGGGAGATAAGATTCAAAGAATGGAAAGATAATAGAGAAAGAATAAGAGAAAATAATATTGTAAATAATCGTTTTGAGATATTAGATTTATGAGAATGCCAGAGGATATAATCAAGCAAGATGGAGAAAGAGTTTCTCCTCATTCTAAATTTTATGTATGGGAAGATAAGTTATTTGAGCCAGTATATTATAAAAATAAGAAATGTAAAACTTATAAGGCCATTACTGATATAAATAGAATGAATAAAATTATGGACAGAAAAAAGGAATTAGAGCTTATCCCAACTGTTTCTTCTGTTTGTGGTTTTAAACAACATATAAGAAATAAAAACAAACATAAGGCTAATCGTTTTGAGATATTAGATCTATAATTATAATATTTCTTTTATATTCTATTACTTCCCGCAATATTTATTGTCTCAGCAGGAGTGGTAGTAAGTTGTATTTCTATAATATTTCTTTATTTATCAATATTTTTATTCAATTCTGTTTTTATATCTGCTAATTCATTTAATATATCATCTTTTTCTGCAACCTTATTACTTATTACCATATTCTGCCATACTAATTTTTCTGCTTCAATCTGTGATATTTTATTATTTATTTTTAATTGTGTATAAATCTCAACTTTAACTATTATTGGTTCTACGTTTTTAGTATATAATATCCATCTTTTTTCAACTTGATCATTTCCAATTTTTACTATTTCTATTGTACATTTTGATAAATCCATTTTATTCTCCTATAAAATATTTGATACTATATATTACAAATTAACAATAAAAAACCTCTAAAAATATAAGAATTGTATGCACTCGCTGCATTTTGATAAATCCATTTTTATGCTCCTCCTGCCATGAACATTGATATTTCTAAATGGTCTATCGTAATTGTTTTTCCAGATGAATCTACAGCTACTACACCGAGAGATAATTCATCATCCGCTGCCAGTGTTATTATAGTTGTACTGCCAAGTGGAAATTCTCTTACTGTGTTTTTAAAGTCAACATGTGTTTCTCCCTTACTCATGGCAGTGCCGTTTTTCAGAACTTCAAATTCAACATGTTCGCTTCCCCCTGTAAGACCATCTATCTGAGCGACCAAACTGTAAACTACAAAATAGTCGCCTGCTATGCTAACTTTTAAGCGTCGGCCTCCAACAAAAGTTACTCTATTTAAAGGACCTGAGGTGATATGAGTGGTAACTGCATCGAGTTCATACAATTGATCTTCAAATTCAAGAAAAACTTCAAACGTCCCACCGTCCTGATCCATGTTTCCATAAGGTAACCCACTTCCAGGGCCTTCCCAGAAAGTAAGACCTTTGATTTTTAGTCCATTTTGATCAGAAGGATTATTAAAATCAATATTTAAAAATTCTCCATCAAAAAATATAGAAGCATCTTTATCAGTTCCCCAAAATGTTTTAACCCCATCAGGTCCGAGAAAACTGTTATTAGCGTCAGCATAAAAAGCCCATGCATCATTTGTACTTGCACTAAATCCTGTATGCCTAAATCCATAACCTGTAGTCGTACCTCCAAAATTTAAAACCTCTTTACTTAAAAAACTATGATAAGTTACAATGTCAGTATTAAAATTTGTACTTTGAAGTTCTGATACAAAACCGTTCCATTCAGTTATAGTTTTAGTACCTGCCCCGCCCGCTGTTTGTGCGTAAAAATTAGAAATTACACCTGTTATATTATTATTACCATCCGCAGACATTGTGGCATTGATTGCTTTTGTAACACCTGTTTTTGTAGCACTAGGATTTAATGAAAGAATAAAATTTAATCCAAAAACATTACCTGTTGTAGTAAAAGTCTCTCTTGCAAATAATGATACTCCTGATGTGATAACCCCTTGACTACCTAAAGCCATTTGACTACTAACAGTTAAATCTCCAGTAACAGTTATATCTCCACTATCAATTGTGCCTGTGCTAATATAATCTCCTGTTCCTGCACTTATATTTATACCATCACCACTAATATTTCCATCTATAAATACATCACCTAATACATTTAAATCTCCACTAACTTCTACACTATCAGTAAATTTAATTACTCCATTCTGACTTGGATCATTAAGAGTTATATTTAGATCTGTACCATCAAAAAATAAAGAAGATTCTCCTAAAACTATTTTATCAAATTCTCCTGTACCAACACCTGTGAAGTTATTATCATTAAATGCTATAGAGCCACTATTGCTTGAGATAGATATTGAACCTATCGTCATAGTGGGACCACCAACAGTTACCATTAAGTTTTTCGGTATAGTCATTCCATCATCATCGTGTGTAGCAGCAAGCGAGTCAACACCATTTATTGTACGATATAATTTTATTTGACTATTATTAGAAAAACCACCATCGTCAGGGTCGTAGTTGCCTAATCTCAAAAAAGACAGCTTACCCATTGAATGTGTATCATTAATAGTAAATGCTTTAAATTCAACAGCAGCATCAACCCCACCAAAAGCTCGAGAGTTAATCACCGAAACCCCCATTGCCACTTCGTTTGACTTCTCAACAGTTAAATCATTACTGAACATTCCATTTGTTGTAGTAATAGTTCCACTTGATAAATAAGTTCCTGTCCCTGCACTTATATCTAAGTCTGTCCCTGTAATATTTCCTGTTCCTAGGTTAATACTATCATTTGCATTGATAGGAAATAAAGTAGATCCAGATCTACGCCATAGACTATCAAGTAAAGAAACACCATCGAAAGTAATTCCTGATGAATCTTCATCAAATTTAGAGACTATATCATATTTATCTTCTGTAAGATGGAAGAATTCATTATCTACTCCACCTTGTATTTCTGTTAAATCATTATGTATACTTACTCCTCCGCCACTATGAGAATGTAAAGAATCAGCGTTACTACCATCTGTAAGAATATCATGCTGTGTTTGAGTTAAATGATAGTATTTATTAGCAACTCCTCCTTGTAGAGTGCTTAGTATATTATGACTATGAGAATGTAAACCATCAGCATTCCCATTACTGGTAAGAGTAGCAAAATTTGTATAATTTGCAGATGTTAAATGTTTATATTCCCCATCATTTAATCCTGATAAATCATTATGAATATGTTCTTGATGAGCTTTAGATACAGCATCTTCTATTATATATCCTGTAGAGATAATATCAGAAAGTTGATTAATACTTCCTGATTTTTCAACAAAAATTGTTAAATTTAAATCGGAGTCAGGTTCAGTGCTAGAGTCTGGATCAATAATAGTATTTGTAATAGCTTCTTCAATTAATTTATTAACATCATTATCAGTTGTAAATTGATTATGAGTATGTAGATTATCAGCATTAGATTTTGAACCACCTGTTAAAACACTTAAACCTGTATGACTATGGTTATAAACAGCAGAAATATAATTTTTACCTTTATTATTGCCTTTCGTAATTATTTTAGAGCTATAATTTCTTATAATAACAGAATTAGCAAGGTTCTCAGGAGTGTTATTTCCTATTTTTAATAAGTCTATTGTTTGTCCTGGCTGTATAGTATAGGGAGAAATGATATCTGACAAAGCCAAAGGATTAAAATAATTATTTGTAATAAACCAGGATTCTACTAACGACATATTTTTATTCTCTAATATAAACGAGCGTATTTATATACTTTATATTCTATTAAATTTGCTTAAAACCTTGTTTTGTGATATGAATAATGTTAAAAAACCGTGATTTGTTAAAAACCACGGTTATCGGTTAAATTATGGCCCAACCACACCATTTGCAAAGACTCATTTATATCGCATTTGAACTCAGCTTCCTCGTTCTTACAAAAATTTTAGTCTTTGTTTCTATATAATAAATTATATATATATTTAAAAAATCCTTTATTTTTGTAGTGATTTTAATTTTTATTATCCCTTATATCTATCAGAAATATCTTCAAGTTTAGCTATTTCATCAATGGTTCCAAAAATATTTTCTGTTTTAGCTTTATACATATCTTCAGTTGTAGGTATATGTCCTAATTTCTTTTTTAATTTTTCATAGAGTTTACCCCACTCTTGAGGATCCATTGATCCTGCTTTTTTATACCAGTTCATATATAATATTCCCCGCAAGTAATAAAAATTTTGTTATAATTTTATATCAAATTCTTCATCTTTATCATTTATAAAAACTATTTTATCAAAAGTTATTTCTGTTCCTTCCATAAAATTATTTCCACCAAATTGAGAAGCTTCTCCCTTTTTAACATAAGCAATAGTACAATGAGGTTTATATACAGGGTGCGTTTCTTCAACATCTAATCTTCTTTTTATATCTTCGTGCAATCTTTTTAGATCTTTACTAATAATTTCTATTTTAACGACATCAAAATCAGGGCTATTTTTAAAATAAGTTACTTTTCCTAATTTAATTTTAATAGATTCATAATTTTTAATAATATCTTTCACTGCTTCTACGCTATTATCACAAACTCCGTAAATAACTGTCACATGTATGTCTGATTCTCTCCCATGCCCTTCCTCTTGGCATAAAATAGAATTAGGGACGTTATCCTTCCCCCATTTTTCTATCTCGTTAGAATGCTTCTGAGGCAGTCTAATAGCAATCCATCCTTTACACTTTTCTTTTTTAGCTTTTTTATACCAATTCATATTTATTCCCAGGGTTACGAAACGGACCGCGATTTTTTAAAGATAATAATTTCTCTGGATCAATGCTCTTAAAACGTTTTTGCCTGACTAGCTCACTTCTATGTTTTTTTAATCTATTTATTTCATTGTTTAATTGCAATTTTATTTCTTTTCTTTTATCAAGAATTTGAACAGGTAATCTCTTTGACCTAGTAGATAGAGAAGGTTTTTTTAATTCTTCTTTAAAACTGTTAATAGTCTCTTCTATAGAAGCAATCTCTGAATTTAAATCCATTATAGTTAAATCATACATATCTGGTCTATTTGTAAGCCTATACGCGTCTCTTGGATCGGTATATTTTTTTTCTGGCTGATATGTAGTTTTTAGTTTTGATTCTGGTTCGTTAGGATTTCTCCCTGTTAAAAATGTAAGTTCCTCTTCATCAGGAAGAAAAGGACCTCTCAATTCTTTTTGTGCTTTTTTATACCAATTCATATTAATATAATTAAATATAAATAATATTTATCCTTTTTATTATAATCAAAAGAGATATTTTATTTAATATTAAGATATTGTTTGCTTTGTTGGTAATTTTAATTCATCAATTATATATTCCATATCAATATCAAAATCTTCAAAACCAGCTGCTTCCATTATTTTTTTTGTAGCACTAATTGAATGATGTATTTTTTCTTTAAGAATAGCAACTATTATTTGTTTAATAATTTTAGGATTATCGACAGCAAAACTATTGCTTGTCGCTATTGTGGTGTTACGTTCATCAATTTCAAATGGAAAAGCGGATAAAACTTTACCATCTTTTAGCATCTGCCATTCTAATCCTGCTATATTGCACAATATAAAAGTGTCTTTTTTAGGTGGATGGTTTTTTATATAGTCGTTTAAATCTTTATCTGACATAATTTCTCCTATTTAATTTAGTATATTAGTTAATATATCGACAGGATCGATATAAAGAAGAGCAGGATTTTAAACTTGAAAGTGAAAGTAAGATAGGATATAATTAAAAAATATTGAACAATAGATATTGTTAACCACTTTAAAATATCTACAAGTAAGATATAAAAGGGGTATCTCTTTTTTCTGAGTGGTTACAGAAATTAGATTTACCCTTTTATGTATTAGTTATGAGAGAAAAATAATGGAAAAGAATATAGAAAAATTTAAAAATAAAGTATTTAATATTGATATTATAAAACTATTAAAAAAATTACCTAATAACTCTATTGATATGATATATGGAGATCCTGATTATAATGTCAATATTAAATATGAGGGCAAATCATATACTACTAAATGGGATGATTATATAGATTGGTATATAAAATTATCTACAGAATGCATAAGGGTTCTTAAAAATGATGGAAATATGTTCATGATAAATTACCCTAAACAGAATTCTTATTTAAGAGTTAAATATTTAGATAATATATGTTATGATGTCCATGATTATGTATGGGCTTATAATACAAATGTAGGTCATTCTAAAAAGAAATTTACTACTGCTCACAGATCTATTCTTCATTGTAGAAAAATAAAAGATAGCAAATTTTATAAAGACCACGTAGCAATGCCATATAAAAATCAAAATGATAAAAGAATTTTAGGCAGAATTAAAAATGGAAGCAAGGGGGTAATGCCTTATTCCTGGTTTTATTTTAATTTAGTTAAAAATGTTAGTAAGGAAAAAACTGCTCATGCTTGTCAAATACCACAAGAATTATCAGAAATGTTAATTAAATCTTGCACCTTAGAAGAAGATACTGCTTTAATTCTTTTTGGTGGAAGTGGTAGTGAAGTAGCGGTTTGTATTGATAATGATAGAAATTTTATTACTGCTGAATTAGATAAAACATATTGTAAAATAATTAAACAACGAATAAAAGATGCTAAAGCAAAAGAAAAATTTGTCGATATTTTTAACATTTAAAAAGAGACTTTATAATGGCCAGAGAAAGTAAGAAAAAACTTATCTTAACCGATCTATTTGAGATATGTAAAAAAAGAAATAATTTCACATTTAACAATGAAGAAGTAAGAGAAATGAGTAAAATTCATAACTTTGCAAATCATTGTGATGCTACAAAAATAGATAAAATAACACTTTTGCCAGATATTATGAGAAATGAAGATTATTGTCTTGTTCATTTGGGGCGTGGAAACCATAAATTTGTAAAAGGAATAAATATTTTTTTCCATAATTTTGAAACAATCGAAGAACATAATATTAGTAATTGGACTTATAAAAAAAGTATTTTAAATGAATATGATACTAGTGAGTCTAATGCTTTATCAGTAGCTACGAACCAGAGAATAATACATAAATTTCTTTATAAAGATTTAGTTGCTAGTCCTAAAATATATTATCCTCATAGAACTTTTGCAAATATAGATTACAATATAGGCGAAACCCACATAATTGCTAATAAATTACAAATGGAAATAGATTTAACATTAGAGTTTAACAATCAGGTAACTATTTTTGAGGGAAAGAATGGTCATCCTAAAGATTTTTCTATCTATCAGTTATTTCATCCTTATAAGTATTATTATAATTTAAAACAAAAAAATCAATTGCCTATTACACAAATAAATTGTTGTTATGTCCTTATAAATAGAAAACAAGAACATATTACTCTTTCTTTATATTTATATATTTTTGAAAACCCTTGTGATATATCTTCTATTAAATTATTAAAAAATCATCAATACAGGTTGATAGGGGAGTAATATCACTTTATCTATCTTTATTTGGATTTATAATATCTAAAACTTTTTGAAGATCGCGATGACAGGATTTTTCTAATTTCTTTGCTTCATCTATAATATAATCTTTAAAAGATATTACCATTCTAGCTAAAAACAACAAAGACATTGCTTTAGCACTATTGATACGAGTTCCATAATTGGGACAAGCCCCATGCATCACCATGTTTCTGTTAAATTTATTTTGCATTTTACACTTATTACAGTTTTCGTTACAAATCCCCATATCTTCGTTTTCGCTTTTAAAATATTTATTTATTTTTAAAATTTCTTGTAATTTTACACCATAAAAATTATATTCATCTTTTATCTTTTTTATATATATTTCTCTTAGTTTAACATCCTGCCAAAATTTAAAATCATCATTATGATTCTTTATTATCTCTGTTATGTATTTTAAAAAATTATTTTTATTAAGAAGTTTATGTGTTTTAGGAGAAAACGGAAATTTTTCTTCTTTTAAAATATCTTTTATTTCCCCCTCTACTGTTAAAAAGAATAAAGGGATACTAGCTAAGTATCGATTTTCATTATGTAATTTTATAGATTCTATTACTTGTTTTTTTCGGCAAAAAATAGATATATCAATGTCTTTTGACATTTTTTCAACATAATTACATATTATTTCATTATTATGAATGGGCTTATTTATATTCTTGGTCATAAACCCTACTGCAAGATTACCAACATCAAAAAACCACCCTGCTTCTGCGTATCGTTTTAAAAAAGTAAGATGATTTTTATTATCTTCTGCTGATATGGATGCCATTCTTTTTAAATGTTTTGTTATTTGTTTATTTAACTCTATCTTAATTTTAGTTGATGTTTTCAACTTGGTACTAATTTTTTTAAATTTTATACTTAGTTTTTTTAATTCTGTACTTAATTTTTTTAATTCTACATTTTTTTCAATTTTAAAATTCATAAATATGCTCCTTAAAAATATTTACTATATATTAATTAATTTTTATACAGCCTAATAAGCAACTTGCCTCATATTCTTTAAATTGATGTAGGGTATTATTTTGCCTTCCATAAATATGATGGAAATCTATATGACAAGTTACGCATAAAGTAGTCCCATTGTTTTTGTCAAATCTTTGTTCAGGATGTTGATTATAATTCACAAAGTGATGAGCATTGAGATTTCCCCCACTATTATCTCCACATATTTGACAGGTGTAATTGTCTCTTTCGTAAACTTCTTTACGCCAATTTACATACTCTGGTAACACTCTTCTATCTTCCCTATCTTGATCTGTTAATTTAGGGTTATAATTAGGGTTATTTTTACCTCGCATTTTTTCGTTGGCACAAATAGGACATCCACTTCCTTGATTAGTTCTAGTATTTACAGTAGTTTCCCATGTGTGCCCTTTTTTGCAAATCCAGTGTGCTTTTTTGTGACTACTATAAGTTACTTGTTCTGGGGTTAATTCGTTGTTTTTAATAAAGTCCCATTCTTTAGAAAATTTAGGGTATTTTGTTTGTAAACAATTTTCCTTACATGCTTTTTTGCTTGCACAATAGGGGCATCCACTCCCTTGAATTGATCTAGCATAAACTGGGGCTACCCATTCATGGTTTTTTTTACACAACCACCACACTTTAGTGGTAGAGCCATAAGTAATTTCTTCAGATGTTAAGTTATTTTTAGTAGGATGCCATTCTTTAGATAAAATAGGATTAGTAGTCTTTAAACAATTATCTTTACATGTTTTTTGCCCACAACAATATGGGCAACTACTACCATTCACTCTATGTTTTACAGATGTTTTCCATTTATGATTATGATTCTTTAAGCACTCCCACCATATTTTTTTACTACTTCCACAAGTTATTTCTTTTGAAGTTAATTTTTCATTTTTTTCACTATTCCATTCTTGAGCTATTTCTGGATAATTTGTTTCGAGACAATTATCCACACACACCTTTTTCCCAGCACAATACGGACAACCTCGCCCTTGATTTCTTTTTGCTATTACCGCTACCCATTTATGATTTGTGTTTTTTTTACATATCCATAATGCTTTTTTCCCGCTTCCTGCAGTTAATTTATTTGGATCTAGTCCTAATTTGTCATTTTCCTCATAGTCCCATTCTCTCATAAGCAATTTATGTGTTTGAGAAATAGGTTTTTTCTTTATTCTTCCTGGCTTAGTGTGATAATAGCAATAGTAATGACTGCACTTATTAGAACAATATTTCTTTTGTTTGCCAATTAAATCTTTGCCACAAACTAGACATTTTTTATTTTTCATATTACTTACCCTCCTCTGTTTCATTATAGGCCAACTCTTGTATATTCTTTATATCGATATAGATTGCTTTGTTATATAAATGTTTAACTTCTTTGACGATTCGAAAATAAGCTTCGTCAGGATCTCTATAAGTTAAAAATAACTGTGCTAATACTCCTAATAATTTTTCATTTTCTTTTAACATTTTTAATACTCCTTATAATTATAATTAGGTCTCACTATAATAGTATTATAAGATTGCTATAAGAATCCTCTTTTATTTTAAGAAAATATTAAAATTATTTCGATATAAATATATAATAATAAAATTGGAGAAAAAAATGGTAAAAGAAAAAAGAGAAAAAAACATTATGGTGATGGTAACTCAATCTATGTACAAAGATTATCTAGAAGCGTGCCAAAAAGATTATTTAACAATGAGCGAGCATTTGAGAGCTTGTATAAGAGAAAAGATAAAAGAGAATAAATGATTAGTTAGTGCCAGAAGTAATAATTATAGTTTCAGATTGAACTGGGATTCCATAGTCAATTGTGTCAAAAGGGGTGATTTTACAATGCCACTGCTGGTTTTGTATTAATATATTTTTACTCACTGTGGTATTTGTACCTGCCATATTAGTAGTAATAAATCCTCGATATTCTTCGACATGGAATATTTCTTGCAAAGTATCAACATCGTTGAAAGTATATACTAATGTAAAATTATTATCTAATGGGTTCTTCCGATACCATTGTAGTAAAGATTTATTTTCTTGTAGGGTTATATCAATGTCCCCTAGAGCAATTACATCGAAATCCCAGAACTCGAAATCTAATAAAATATCATTACTAGTAACAAACACATTAGTAATAAATTCTAAATTAAAAATTTTCGGTATAGAGTTTTGAACAATAATAGTTGACGAAGTAACTAAATCTCCTGTAGTGCTTCCTGTTTTAGGAACAACTTCAACATAAATAGAATTAGTAATTCTTAAACCATAATCTATTAGTGTTCCTGACGCTATCTCATTAACTCTTATTTCGTCTTGCGGCGGCTGATTCTCAGGAAGTGGATCTCCTATAACTCCTGACTTGAACAAGTCCCCATTTACAAACCAACGAATTTCTGACTGATTATCTCCTCCACTATCACTAAAGAAAGATTCAGAAAGAGGAGGGTCTAGCACAGCATCGGTAGAAGTAGTAATCCTAGAAACAATATTACCATCACTATCCCTACCCTTAATAGTTAAACCAGTTAAGATAGGCACAGACTCCACCACTGTAATAGGACTAGACGTTCCTTTATCACTTAATAATTCACCATCGCTTACTTGAGTTTCAACATAAACAATATCTCCTGCTTTTAACAGTGATTCAGTTTGTTGAGATGCCCAGTCAGATATAGATAAACCCCCTAATTGTTCATCAGTAGGATATTTTAATGCTGTTGTAGTGTATAATGGATCTGTAAAATCATTAATATTGTTCCATTGTATTTTATCATTTAATGCTGCAATAGGATTCCCATTTATGTACCACCTAACAATTCTTTCTGTTTTATCTTCTGGATCAAAATTAGCATCAAAATAAATATAAGAAAGGTCTATAAGACTAAATCTATTTGAAAACTCATTAGTAATAGCAACCTGTTGTACTTCTGGAGAAGCTTTGGAAACAGGAGGTAATAAATTTTTCCCTGTTGTATATTCATATCCTATTCCATAAATATCTAATGTATCTGATTCTGTTTTATTAGTTAATTTTAGACCTACTTTATATTCTCCTATATTTAGAATGCCTATTTTAAAATCTCCATCTTGATAATCAGATGGTAATGCTGTATTAAAAACTACTCTTCCTTCTCGTGGGTATACTTCGTAATAATCTGTTAACATTGGTTCATTATTTTTATTATATATTATTACTCTAGCGTTTTTATCCCATCTTCCATATTTTGTTTTTGTAGCAAAATTATCTATTTTTCTTAATGGTTCATGTTCGAATTTAGTTACATCTTGAGAAAATCTAATAGGAATAACGACTTTACCATTTTGATCTACAACGGGTTGCGATTCTGTTGAATAATCTCTCCAGTTAATAGCGTCAGATTTAGCTACCCCTACTTTAATTTGATCATTATTTATCTCATTAGCGTCTACTCCCAATGTTATTTGAAATGGAGGGATATCAACTTCTTCTTTATTTAAATACAAATAAGACACTTTATTAGCATTAAATATTATTTCTATTGATTCTAATGAAGGAGTCTCTGGAGTTGTTCCATATTCATCTATAGATGTTGCAGTAATACCAGTAACCATAATTATTTTGAATCTAATATACCTTACTAGAAGATTATCGAAAGTAATATTATCTGTATCATTATAAGCAATGCCTACAGAGGTATAATTATATCCATCTAAACTTGTTTCTATAGACCATGTTGCATTAGAATCAGAAGATGGAATATTAAATGTAGCAAAAATTCTATTTATTAAAACTTCTTCTCCAAAATCTTGTATAAATTCATAAGTTCCATATCCCATTGATCCAACAGCACTTCTATAAAATATACCAACAATATCTGTTAAATAATTTTCATCTGATACAGTTACACTTTGACCCCCTGTTTCAAAAGATATCTGATTAATAGTTTTAGTATCTGATCTATTAGCTTTTATAGATAAAGTAGCATTATCTGAAATTGCCATATTTCCTATTAGTATAGGAGTTTCTTTATTTCCATCTATATCATTAGTTTCATCAATAGCATTTTGTATAGAAGCTATAGAGACATTAGCTTCATTATCAGTAAATAAATATATAGTTTTTTTAGTATTATCTGCATTATTAGATAATATTCTAGCACTGGCAACGATTGCATCAAACATAGTCGATGTTCCGAGAGGAATTGAATTTTTTAAATTATTTATTTCATCTAGAATAGATTCTTGAGAACTATCATTATTACCTAGAATAGTTTTAACAGAAGGTATCCATGTTAAATCTGTCTCGCAATCAATAATACGATTACTTGGAACTCTAGCGGTTTCTTTTTGGAATAAAGAAGTAGCTCCAGTAACTTCTTTTATTGTAGGAGTTGTACCCCTATCTATCGTCTGAGCATAAAAATCATCATTTCCGGCAGAAGTAACAATTATTTGTAAAGATATTTTATATGGTTTTCTTATTACCCCTTCTTCCATTATAATAACTATTGGAATTTTATCAGCACCTTTTGGGAGGTTTTCATCTACTCTGATTCCTCCGGTTGTTATTATCTCGTTATTAGATATAGTTCCACTTGCTCTTTCTTGAATTGTTGGAGTCTGTTCAAATAAATCTTCTGATCTTGGTAAAAGAACAATAACACATTTACCATTGTTAATACTAACCGTTCTACTAGAAAATATTACAGGATGAACAACAGTTTTATCTTCTAGTTCATTTAAATTTTCTTCTTCTGATATTGTAGTTTCTTGAAATTTTAAAAACCCTTTTACAATAATATTAAGAGGTTCTGTAATATATACTCCATTCTTTTTAAAATAAACAGGTATAGAGATAGAATGCTTACCATCTAATTTTTCTATAATTATTTTATATTCATTCATTGTAGTCATTTTATTTTTTAAATACCAAAAGAGATATCAACATAATTATCATCTTTATTAATCGTATAACCTCCCATTAAATAAATAAATGATTCTCCATCAGCATTAGAGAATTCAGCACTTGCTCCATGTTTACCTGTTGGCAAAGGTGTTAAATCTAAAGAAGGGTTAATAATATTATAACTAGATTGATATTCAAATATACTATTATCAACTTGAGTAGAAATTTTTTCCAATATATCCAGACTAGGAGAATTATTATTAAATCCTCCTAAAATATAATAATCATTATCAAGGTTTATTTCAAAGAGATAAGCAGCACCTATGTTGACCTCACTTCCTATATCCGCCCGCGATGCTCCTATAATTATATTGTCACCTTCAATGCCAATACTGACTCCAAAATAATCATTAGCAAGACCGTCACTGGCTGTTAGTTTTTGAACTTGACCCCAATTATTTATACCTCCTTTATTGATTTCAAAAATATAAACAGCACCTGTATCTACCTCATCCCCTATATCTGCACCTGATGCTCCTACCGCTATATAATTTCCATCAACCGCAACATTATATCCAAAATTATCATCAACGATATGGTCATTAGTTATTAGTTTTTTAATTTCTACCCAGTTACCTATTTTTTCTTCATCTATATCGAACACATAAGCTGCACCAACATTAGAATCACTGCCTCTATCTGTATGATATGCTCCTATAACTATATGGTTTTCATCCATTGCAAGCCCAAATCCAAAATTATCATTAGTAAGACCATCACTTGCTGTTAATTTCTGAACCTCTGTCCATTCATTACTTGGATTATCTGAGTCATGATAGAAGACATAAGCAGCTCCAGCATCAATTTCATCTCCTATAGCTGCTTGAGGAGATCCGGTAATTATATAATCACCATTAATGGCCACATTTTTTCCCAAAAAATCACCAGTAAGACCATCACTTGCTGTTAATTTTTGAACCTCTATCCACTCATTACTTGGGTTATTTGGGTCATTATAAAAAACATATGCAGCTCCAGCATTAACCATACCCTCTACATTTGCTCTATATGCTCCTATAACTATATAGTTTCCATCAATAGCAACACCCCCACCAAAAAAATCACCACCAACACTGTCTCTGGATGTTAATTTTTTAATTTCTATCCATAAATCACTTGGATTATCAGGATCATTATAAAAAACATATGCAGCTCGCGCTCCAACCGCACCAATTACGATATAGTCTTCAATCATTGCAACATTTGCACCAAAAAAACTAAAACCAGTACCATCACTAGCCGTTAATTTTTGGATCTCTGTCCATTCGTTATTATTTATATTATTATAAAAAACATAAACCGTTTCTCTTGCTCCCACAACCATATAATTACCATAAATTGCAACGCTAGTACCAAAAACATGATTTAAAATACCACCACCACTTGCTGTTAATTTTTGAATTTCATCTATTTGAAAAGAACCAGGAGTATTAACAAAAGCAGATTGAAATTTTTGAACTGGGAAATCTCCCATAAAACCGCTACCGAAATTAATCCATTCTCCGCTAACGGGTTCTACAAAAGATTCTTCTATATTTATATAAAAATCTTCTGATGGATAAATAAATTCATCATTGACTAAAATAGCACCATTAAATACTATAATTTTATCATCAAATATCATAGATAAAGGAGATATTCTTTCATAAGTATTTAATTCATTACTTCTTAAAATATTAGAATATTCCCATATATCATCTTCTACACAATATCTTAATATTCTTTGATTATATTCTCGTATAGAGAATCTATCTGTAGTTATAACAGCTTTTTTAAAACCACCTATAATATAAATATAATTCTTACTATTAATTTCGATATAAGAAGCTGTTCCAAAAGCTACTCCTAATTTTTCTTCAAAGGCCGAACCTTCATTAAAAGTTGGCATTTGTGTTAATGTTTCCCATGTGTCATTATCTGTATGATATACTTCTACTAACGTTGTTATAACAAGATTGTCCCCAGTTTCAACATCAGAAAAAATACCCCCTATTATATATATATTATTTCCGATAGTGATTGACATTCCACCAAAACGAGCAGTAGGCATAGCAGTTACATCGCTCCATTCATTATTAGCTATATTGTATTTATCATTTCTATCAGAAATATTAAGATCATTACCTAATAAACCTCCCATATAATAAATATAGTTACCTACAGATCCAGAAAAACCATTTCCTTTTGCTTCCTGCATATTAGCTATACGATCCCAATGATTTGTATCAATATTATATCTATCTACAGTTGCAGAAAATGGAGTAATAATAGGTGGTGCAGCTATAGTGCCAAGACTTGGATCGGTCACAACAAGATCTGGCACATCTATATCTTTATTTTTTTTATCTAAAGTAAGGGAGAAATTTTTGCCGATATGACGATCTGTTTTTTTAGTTTCATCATAAATAGAAAATATTTCTATTTGTTCTGTTATTGTGGATTCAATATATCTACGAGCAGTAATACTAATATCCACATAGCTATAATTAACATTATTATCTGTTGTGGTATAATAAACATTTTGACTAGCAACAAATAACGAAGAAGCAGTATTGTCTCCTACTGATACATATATTGGAGTATCATTAGGTATATTTTGACCTCTCCAAAGAACTTTAACTCTTATATCAACATCAGAAGTATGCTTGATAAGTGTTTCTCCATCATCACCAAGAAAATTATTATTATCAGTAAATGTCTCAATAGGATAAAGAAAATCATTTAAAGGATCTCCAAATTCTTTACTATAATAATAATTTGTAACTTTTTTCCATATAGTTCCTAAGTATAGAGGTTCATTTAAACATATAGGACAAGGAGGGACTCCATTAGACATATTTCCACCACCTGCCAATACTAATGGATTATTATTTAATAATATTGTAGTATTACCAGAAATATATATTGTTGGATCCCATTCTGGTATATCGCAATCAGTTATACTGAGACAATTACAGTCATTAATTTCAGTACTTTGACAAAATTCATTAAAAACTGGACCTGAATTAGGAACAGTTGTATTTGCTCTTATATAAAAATAGGTTACATCAGATATTTCTTCTGAATTAAGTTCAACAAAAGCATTCCCATTATCTATAAACCCATCCGCTCCTACTTCTAGATAATGCAATCCAGTATAAGGGTCCTCTCTTTCATATATTTCTCCATGCAATATTTCAAATTCTTTTCCTAGATCTAATATTTCTACTATTTGACTCGAACTTAGTTCTAATATTTCATTATTATCTTGAGTTGCGCAACTTCTAAAACAATCAGCATAAGCAAATTCATCTATTCCAGAACCCTGAATAGATATTCTAGGATTCCTACTGATTTTTATTTTTTTATAATGAATACCATCGGCCCATAATGGCCAAGAAGATGCTGGTTCGTATCCTCCTCCACCATAAGATTGATTAGGTAAATATCCTTTCCACCCCCCATCTATTTCCATTAAAAATTTTGCTGATGTTGTGTCAAATTCTTTAGGATTATAAGGACCAACAATAAAAAATGTTTTAGAGAAAGAAGACAAACCCTTATAAACTATAGAAGCTTTTATCTCATGATTTTCATATATTTTTTTATTTCCTTTTGATATCGGGCCTAAAAATATATTTCTAGCTGTTCCATTACGAGTATAAGAATAAGTACCGTTTGTTAATGAAACATTATCTGTTGAATAAATATTTCTAGAACCACCATCTGTCGCTTGTCCAAGATTTTGTAAAAATTTAATTTCCCATTGAACAACAGACAAATCTTCAGGATATGTCACTAAAGAAGCATCAATAGAATTAGTAATATTGTAATTAGGATAATCAGGATTAATAATAAAAGCATTAGCCCTAAATTCAGTAATATCTTTTCCGTCAATAGTGAGATTATCAGTATCTGCATCTATATCAATTTGTAATATATTTTGAAAAAGAATATATATATCTTTTATAGAAGAATATCCTGCTTTTTCTCCTTTCACAAATAACCTAACAGCTTGTGGGTTATCTGGAGCATATAAAGGTATATCAACATAAGAGATATCAATATATACCCCGCTTCCAGAGTAAGTTTCTTCTTGTCCTTGAATAACTGGTAAATAATTATCAGGAGGAAGAACAGTTGTACTAGGTTGAAGTTTTGGTCCTTCATATGGAGGAGGAGGGTCTTCTGATTCAGAACAAGCATTTTTGCAAAGCTCTGTTCCGTCGGCATCCCATACTGCAATTTGTATATTGCCAGATTCTATTGGCAGTCCTTTATATGTTACTTTTGCTCTTGAAACAAACGGATTAGTTGCCCTTATGTAAATTCCATTAAAAGATTCTATTTCTTCATAAAGGGATTCTCGACCAGTCAATTTGTTTGTTTTCACACAATAGCACCTTTGAGGAACTTGCTGATTATCTCGACTTACTAATTCAATTTCCCAAGGATTGGTAAAGTGAACTTGAATTATTTCAGAATGATATTCGTAAAAATTATTACTTGAAGTAATTGGAGCATCTGAGATATCTGATTCTGTATCGTCTATCGATTGTTCTATTAATCCAGCATATTCAGATATGGGATCTCCGCTAGTTGTATTGTCATTAGGTTGAACATACCCCCCTTGTTTAGGAAGTAAAGCTTTTAATTGAATTTGAAAAGTTGCTTCTTTAATTTGAGATATTATGGCATTATTAGTTGTCATTTTTAAGATACCTTTTAAAACTCCATCATTGGTTCTAGCAACAAAGAAATCATAGGCATCTATATCTTCAAAAATTGTTGTACTGGTATTACTAAAAACATCATCAGCCTGAGTCTCTCTACTAATAGAAGAAGCAATACTCATTTTTATAGGAGTGTCTTCTGAAATAGCATCTCCAAATTCATCTAAAATAGAGCTATACACATATACTGTTTGATCAAAATATGCTTCTATATTTTCTATACTTTTTTTAGGCTGATTCCAACCAATAGTAATAGTATTTTTATCAATTAATTCATAATTAACATTCTCTATTTCAATTAAAGGAAAAGTGTTTTCATTGGCTGAAGAAGTAGGTAATGTTGAAGCATGTAAAAAATCTTCTACTTGAACACCATTAGAATCATAATTAGATGATCTATTGTATTTATCAACATTAACTATTGTATAATAAGCATTGGTATTATTTGGGATATTTCTATGAATAAATTTTTCATCCGTTATTAAACCTGTGAAAACTAGTTGTCCATTTGACCCCCCATTACTATTAACCACAGGAAAACTTAAAGAAGAATAAAAGATTTTAACTCTTGATATTCTATTATCAATTATATCATTTTGTTTCCATCTTAAATATGCTTTTTCATTTCCAGCAGTAATTAATTGTCCAACATTAGGAGATTCAGGGGTATCTATAGCAGAATCTAAAGATAAAAAATAATCATCAACAGAAGAAAGTGAAATTGTTACTTCTCGAGATGGGGAATCTGATAAAAAACTTATATTATTCAAGGTGTTTTTAGTAAATAATCTATAATAATATTTTTCTCCTAACATAAAATCATCAGAATCTGATATAAAAAATTGTCCTGCTCCAGGATCAGAAACTTGATAAATAACAGTTCCATCTTCTTCCCAAGAAGGAATATGTTTTTCATTTCTTACAACAATAACTTCTCCCCCAATATAGTCATAATCTCTTGGAACGTCATATTTAAATACTACAAGTCGATCTCCATTATCACTTTTTATTCCAACATATTCTTTGTCAACTTGATTATTATTTTCATCATAAATAGGGCTTGTTATTATTTGAGAATTTATATAAGTTAAATCTCTATCTGTGTCATGAAAACTTATTTCTGTTAATTTCCCCCTATATGGTAAATTATTTTGTTTTAAATTTCCTAATGAAAGAGTGTGTTCTTCTGAAAAAATCTGAGTTTCTTCTAATACATTCTTACTTTGACTTTGCCTATTTATATAAAAAGTTAATTGTGTTCCAGATGGGTTATCTCCATTATAAACAACAGCAATATGTTGCCACTTATAAGCTTCTAATGTTAAAGAATCTGCGTCTATCTCTCCACTTATAAACTCAACGGACAAATACCCATCGCTACTTATATTTATTGAATAATTAAATTCCCCATTACTACTTCTCCCAAAAATAACTTGTTTATTGGTTAAATCATAAGGATATATCCACCCCATGAATGTAAATTTATTACTACTATTAAAATTAATTTCATAAATATTATTAGTATCTTCATATTCTGCGGCATCTATGTCACCATCAAAAAATAGTCCAGAAATTCCAGCAGGAACAAATCTACTTTCATACCAAATAGGCTTGTCTTTATTATATTCAAAAACAGCATTTGTATCGCTAAAATCATATAAAAATTTACCCTCTTGTTCGCCCATATGCCAAATACCAAGAGTATTACTATCTCTGTTAACCCCTGTGCCTATAAAAGGAATGCCTTTAGTTAAATCTTCTGAATTTATAACACTTCTAAAATTATAAATAGATCTAGGAATTATTTTTTCTTGAGGAGTAACTTTAATTCTAACACCTTCACTAAATTTATAATTTTTATCATATGTATAAATAGTATAATAATATGTTTTACTTTCAACTAATCCTTCATCTTTGATTCTGCTAATAAATCCATCATCAATTATCTCTCCGTCAATAGGGGAAGTAGGGTAATTATCTTCGTTTCTAATAATTCTCATTCCATCATAATTAGCTTTATCATCTGCTTTAATCATTTTACTAAGGCTACTAACATCATTAGGATCGAAATCATCAGATTCTATAATGCCAAAAAATAAAACATTAATTATATCAGCCCCGTACTTAATAAGATTATATGTTATATTTCCTGGATAATTTATTTCTATTTTATTAATTAAATCAATAACAACATCATGACGAAAATTATTATTATCATTCCATGTCATACTTCCACTTTGATCCATGATAATAGTTACAATTCTATCTTCTAATTCTAAATCTATACTTTCTATTCCATCTTTATTATCTGTAATTATAGTATTTTTTAATTTTTGACCTAATTTGTTAGAAAACATATTTATAAGTTCAGTTTTTGACTCAGATGGGGGAAGATTTATTTTTTTATTATGTTCATCTACAGCATCAAAATCACTAGAAATATTATAAGCATGCCTTTTGTTATAATTAACATGCCACGCACCACTACTCTCTGTAGATTCTCCATTAAGTGCTTTATAATATTCTAACAAATTAAACGACATTAAATATTTCCTTAAAATTTTATTGCTGATGCGGGTGCGTTATATTCGTCATTATCAATCAATTCCCAAATAATAAAATTAGAAGTATTAGAACCTGTTACTGACATAACTAAATAATAATTACCTATAAAATTAGTTGATGTATTATAACCATAAGCAGTATTCAATACTTTTATATTAAAATTATACCAATCATCTTGAATAATTTCAGATATACTGTTCTTATAATCATAAATATAAAGAGGATATCCTGGCTCTTCATTAATAGAATTATAAACCTTCATATGGGCAGTTAAATATGGACTGACACTATAAACTGGGCCTTCAGTATAAGGGGTAGAACTATTAGTATCTATATATATCTTATCAATTGCTGTGTCATTTCCCTTTATTCTTATTCCTAAAATATGATCTCTATTATCAGGCAAAACAATAGTAGTATTAACCCAATACCATTCTAAATCACCCGAAGGATCATCTATTGTTGAATGAATAGTTTTTGATACAACTCCATCTATTAATATGTCTATTGTTAAATTATAATCACTAATATTTATCCATCGAATCCAAAGATCATAAGTATCAGAATTAATAGCTCTAATAGGATAATTTATAATACCGAAATCAGAAGCAGAGCCTTCGTTGCCAGTCTCTTCTGCTACATTGTCATGGGCAATCATATATCCATTACCAGTAAATCCTCCTATTGTATCATTGAATATAATTATATTACTTCCTTCATAATTAAATTCTTTATAAAAAATATAAACAGCTCCAGCTCCACCTGCTCCAAATTCTCTTGCCGCTCCTACAGATATCCAATCTCCACTTATCGATATCCCTTTTCCGAATTCATCATTATCCTCAGCGTCTTTTGCAGTTATTTTTTTAGTTTCTATCCATACATTGTCTAAACTTTTAATAAATACATAAACAGCCCCCCTGTCGCTTCCTAGTCCATCTTTTGAAGGTGCTCCTATAACTATATAATCATCATCAATTGCAACTCCACTTCCAAAATTATCACTTGTTTCTCCATCACTTGCTATTAATTTTTGAACTTCTCCCCAGTTATTTATACCTCCCTCATCTATATTAAATACATAAACAGCCCCTGCCGAAAGCATACCTGATGGATCTGCATTTTTAGCCCCAACAACTATTGTATTATTAGAAATAGAAATTTCATCTCCAAATTGATCACTATTCGCTCCATCGCTAGCTGTTATTTTTTTAATTTCCATCCACTCACTATTGCTAGGATCATTGGGGTTTCTATAAAATATATAAACAGCTCCTGTACTAGCATTATCTCCTCGAGCTCCAACAATTATATAATTTCCATCTATTTGAACATCTCTACCAAATACATCGCTAGTTCCAGCGTCGCTAGCTTTTATTTTTTGAATTTCTACAAACTCATTACTAGGATCACTTAAGTCTAAATTATATATATAAGCAGCTCCTGAATTAGAATTTATTTGATCATCATTTGGGCTGCCTACCACTATATAATCCCCACTAATAGAAACCCCTCTACTAAATTGATTACCAGTAGTCCCGTCACTTGCTGTTAATTTTTTAATCTCTACCCATAAACCATCACTTGGATTATCTAAATCATTATAAAAAACATAAGCAGCGCCAGCTTCCACAACATCTCCTGTATATATGTTATATGCATCTGAATTATATGCTCCTACAACTATATAATTTCCATCAATTGCAACTCTTATCCCAAAATTATCACCAGCAACACCATCACTAGCTGTTAATTTTTTAATTTCTACCCATAAATCACTTGGATTATTTGGATCATTATAAAAAACATAAGCAGCACCTATGCCGGATGATTCTCCATTTGCTCCTACAACCATATAATTTCCATCTATATCAACCGAAAAACCAAATTCATCATTATTTTCAGAATTACCACCTATTAGTTTTTGAAATTCATCTGCTTTAAATTCTATCAAAGTATCAGTGTCTGCCTGATTAATTGTTGAAAAATTAGTAGCATCAATAACTGTCTCTATTGTATTATATATAGGCCAATAATTAATAGTGTTTTCTCCTACTCGTTTTAAATAAACAGAAGCTTTAGAAGGTATAAATTGATTATTTACTTCAAATTCTTGTGCTAATCTTAATCGAACAGGTGGGTCTTCATATAAATAAACTGCCCCACCAGTGGTAGCGGATTCGTAATCAGGAGAACCTACTGCCGCTACATTTCTAGAAATTGATACAGAAGTCCCAAAATTATCATTTATAGATGAATCATCACCTACGAGTTTTATTAAATGTCCCCAACTTCTTTTTTTATAAAATATATCTGCAACTCCTTGATCGCTTCTTGCTCCAGGAGAACCAACTATAATATTATCACCATTAATATAAACAGATTCTCCAAAATGATTTCCTTCATAATTACTTTCATCAACACCTTTTAATTTAACAATTTCATACCATCCTGTAGAATATTTAAATATATAAGCAGCTCCAGAATTTACATCTCCTTCCAAACTATCTTTCAAACTAGCCCCTACAACAAAATAATCTCCTGATGAAGAAACAGATTCTCCGAAATGGTCATTCACATCACCATCCGAAGAATATAATTTTTGTGTTTGTTCCCATATTTCTGTATCTTCATCTTTTTGAAAAATATAAACTGCTCCCGTTCCATTGCTGTCACCACTAGCTCCGACAATAATAGATTCATCATTAGTAGCTACAGCCGAACCAAAAAAATCACCTGTATTACCAATATCTGCCATTACGGGATTATTAGCATAAGCTGTCCATGTATTAGTGCCAGTTTTTTCATATATATAGATTTGACCAGTGTTTGTATCTGAAGCTTGATCTCCAATAACTATATAATTTTCACTAATAGCTACCGAATTTCCGAAAGTAGCTGTTCCTGTTGCCTCTGTAAAAATTTGTATAGTTGTTGTTAAATCATCTTTATCATAAATATCAAGAGCCTGTGCAGCAGCTCTGGTAACTGTAAAATAATTACCATACATAGCTTGTCCTGTTTGCCCAGTTACATTTCCTTGAATTTGCCAAACACCATCAATATCTTTTTTAAATACCTCCGTTACATTGGTACCTTCTCTTGCTACAATCATATGATATTCATCTATAACTGTTCGTAATCCCCACTGATCGTTCGCTGATGGAGTTGGATTATTTATTTTTTGTATTTGATTATAAGCCATTATATTTCCCTACATAGGTGCTCCTGTTGTTAATCTAATCGGATAATCTAAGAATGGTACTTTAAATAAATTTTGCCCAAATAACCATTCTTCATCATTTACAATAAGAATTTTATGAATAGCATCTAAAGATGTATTTTCTTTTATATTTAATATGTCATCTGTTATTAATCCATAAGAACCATTACTAGTTCCTATCACAACTTTATTTGCGTTATCTGTAGTTGTGTTATTAATAGTATCTCCTTCTTGAATAAGCTCTCCTAAATCCATAGCTTCTAATTTAGGAGTTAAACTATTAAAAGTTCCATTATCTGAATATAAACCTTGATTAGTAGACACATATGTAGTAACAAATCCATGTCTATCAATATCAATTATATCCAAATCTTCATTATCTGTATCTGGATCTTTTCCTATCCCAGTATCTGTATAAGTAAATCCATTTCCTGTTATAAAAATCTTCTTGTCAATTTGTGTTTCATCATCTTCATTTTTTTCTCCAACTACCGCAAATAAGATATTAGAACTATGTATAATCTCTACAGGAGTTTCTGAATCCTTTACTTTTTCCCAGGAAATAGCATCAGAATCAGATAATTTTATATAAACTCCATCATCTGCTCCAACAATAAGATTATTATTAATATAACCAATAGAATATAAATTATTAGGTAATCCACTTTTATTATATGCTTCCCATGTTAAACCATTATCAGAAGAAATAAAAATCTTATTATCTGTTAATATAAATATTGCATTATCTATTTGTAATATTCCTCTTACTAATTCATCACCTATATCACCAAAATTTAATTCATTAATTTCTAAAGTATTTTCATTAATAGATAAAACACCTCCCTTTCCACCTACTAGAATCACACCAGCATTAGAAATATAATTAACTGCTGAAGGATAATTTATTGATAATATAGTTATATCATTAGATTCTTGAATATCATAATTAATAGTAGAATTTAAAATATCATACCAATTGCTATTATCTGGAATTACTGATTTAAATTGTACTAAAGGATTAATTGATTCTTGCTCTCCTGGATATTTTTTTTCTGTAAATAAGCCCATTTTAACCAAATTAACTTGTTGAACTTGTGATAAATAAGATGGAGGACCTGAATAGGCTTCTTCAAAAATATCTTCTATTTCTCTATGAGAATTATTTCCTATATTTTTTACAGTCACATCGAAAATATCTAATGTAAGAATATCATATTTATTAAAAGGAAGATCAAATACAAAAAATCCATTTACAATATTAACTGATGTAGTATAGGAAGTTCCTCTTTCTGTATTTATCTCTGTGTAAACTGGTTCTTCTATTTCTACAGCCTGTCCGTCATTCGAAATACTATTTCTTTTAACTATTATATCTGTGTTAATAGCCGGAAGAATAAAATTGGATATTTGACCATCCTCATCTATTATGACTCTGGCTTCTTCATATAATTGAGATAAAAATAACTCAAAATTTTGATACGTTTCAGATATTAAATTTACAAGTTCTTCTCCCTCTGGAAGCTCTTCTGTAGTTATGGTTGTAATATTGGTTTCTACATTTATTTTGTACTCATCTGCTAGTATCTTGTGAGCATTATTATCATCATAAATAGGTAGCGTTACTAAAGCAAATTGATTAACATCTATTTCTATTACATCTCTTGATTCTCCAAATAATAAATCATTATTATAAATTTTGAATTTAGCATCATATTTATTATGTCCCCATCCTCCGAACTCTGCATTATATATATCATATTTATTAGAAACTGATATCGAACTTTCTTCATCTAATATTTCATTAAAACTTATATTATGATTTGCTCCGCTATTGTTATAATAAAATCCTAATGTTTGCAATACATTATCTACATAAATGCTAGGTATAACTGTTTCCTGTTCTTTAAATTGTAACCAAGAATTTCCAGATTCTTCCATTATATAGAGCATTTTATCTGAACCTATAAACATATCATCATTAATATTATTAATAGTTGTTGATATTATAACCGTATTGTTTATATTTAATTTTTCCAAAGTAGGTATAATTTGTATATTGGTATCACTATATATATTTTCAGTAATAGACCTTTTTATACCATTATTAGTAGTTATATAAAATTGATTAACAAAAATTAATAAATCTTTTGTTATAGAAGAATCTATTTCTGCAATTTTGTCAAAAGTAATATCTCCTATTTTTTCTCTATAAATGGCATTATCTGATAAAGCAAATATATAGCCATTATCTATTATAAAATCTCTAATTTTAATAAAAGCTTCTAAATCTGAAATGTAACTCCATGTCAATCCATTATCAATAGATTGAACTAAACCTATTTCATTACTTACTAGAATCCTTCCTGTTCCTGAAATAGACCCTCTGTCGTAATCTCCATCATAAATAATAGCATATGATTCTGAACTCCTGGCTCCAAATATAGGCATTTTTTGCCAGGTATCTTCTATATATGGAATAAATTCACTATTTAATTTAAATACTCCTAGGTCTGTACTCACATATATATTTTCATCACCATCTTCTGTTATATCTCTGATACTTTTTACATATTCTAAACCTTCCATTAAATCCCATGTTCTGAAACTAGTTCCATTGTTTTTATAAACACCGTAATTAGTTAAGGCATAATATTCGGCATTAGCAGATTTATATAACTTATGAACAGCTACAGAAAAATCAGAAGATCGTTCCCAAACATTGCCATAATTTTCGCTTATCCATATACCGTTACTAGTTGCTGATAATAAAACTTCTTCACTGGCAATTATAATATCATAAAAAGTTACCGCATCTCCCATTTTATTTCTAAAAGAATCATCATATATAGCGTCCAAACTATAAACAAAATTATCTATAGTTCGCATAGATAGGCGAAGTGGTAATAATCTTTCTAATCTTCTTCCAGAATGATTTATAGTTGGCATTTGAGAAGTTTCAATTCGCCCACTGCTAAATTGTGACGCACTTATATCTTCAACTTTAACTTCTGGAAGAAAATTATCAACTTCGGATATTCCTAATAATTCCAAAGTTACAGAAGGAATTTCTGCATAAGGAGCAAGAAAAGAACCTGATTGAGAAAATAATGGTTCATTAAAAATAATTTTATTATTATCCTCATTTATTTCAAATAAAATCGGAGACTCTCCTGCTTGGGCCTGCCTCAATGCTGAGACATTAATTATTCCATTAGTTTCAAAATATTCTTCATTCAATTCTCCAGAAACTTGTACAAAATAATTAACAGCTCCTTCTATATCTTCTTGCGTAGTATATGTTTGATAATCACTTGTTGTCCAATCAGAAATACGAACATTAGAACGTAATTCTATTCTTTTATCAATATTGTTATTATTAGTGTGATGATGAAATCCTATAGCTGTATTGGTCAAATCTGTTAAAGGGTCTTCTAAATCAGTTATATTAACGACTGAAATAAGATTTATATCAATACTACTTACCCCATTTGCAGTAGTCACTTTTCCTATTGATATTTGATTATCCGTTAATACGGAAGAACTTTTTACAATTAAAGATATTTCATCTCTATACTTTCTAACCATGTAATAATAACTTTCTCCATCTTTTAATAAAGCATCTTCATCTATATAACTTAAATCAGATACAAAAACTTGATCTATAACTTCAAAAGAATAATTATTACCAATAGATTTTAAGATTTCATAACCATCAAACGTGCCAGAGCTAATTTCCCAAGATAATTCAGCAACAGCGTTATTGCTTGAAACATTAACAATTAAATTTTCAGGAGCAAGTAACGATAAGCTCAAACTAGGGGTGGCAGAGACAGTAGTAGTAGATATATATCCATCATCAACAGGATTTAAAGATTCTGTACCGTGGGTATCAACAGAAGTTACGAAATATGAATAACTAATATTATTTACAACTGTGTAATCAATAAAAGTAGTTAAAGAAGATGGTAAAATATTTATATTAGAAAAAGAACTAGAACGTTGATATAAATTATATTCTGCCCTATAAATTTTATAAAATTCTATATCTTCATTTTGAGTATCAATATTCCATTGCAATCTTAACTCTTTATCTCCTGTTTCTATTTTTAAACCAGCAGGAAGAGATGGCCTTAATATATTAGGAGATTCTAAAAATTGATTAACATAACTAAATCCATTTCCTTCTGTACCGAAAGCATCATACGGGGTGATTTCAATAGTATATCTAAAATTGATGCTAAATTGTGAAGAAGGAATAATATAACTATTCGTCTTGCCTATTAATAAATTTTCTACATAATTAGTACCATCAATATCCGTTGTTGTTAAATCTAAAATATTAACTGTTATTAAATTATGCGAAAAATAAGTTTCTGTAGGATTTTTCCAAATTAATAATAAATCATTATCAGTTTCTCTTTCCATACTAAAATTACTAATAGAAGGAAGTAGATCTTCGACAGGGGTTTTTGTAACGCGAATAATTGACCCTGCGCTTATGTTTTCTTCACTATCTTCAGTTTGAATAACAACCACATATGATTCATATTGTTTGATAGATTCATATTCTAAAATATTATTATTAATATAAGGAATATATTTAACATTTAACTCGTAACATTTTCCGTTAGATTCATCATCGTCTGGACACGATATAGTAGCAACTGTCTCCAATACTTCTATTGCTTCAGAAAACCTCGTCCCTCCTTCTATAAAAGTTACTAAAAATTTTTCAGCAAAAGAGACAGAAGGATTTAAACGTTGATGTCTCCAAGATACTTTTGTTTCTACTCCTACATTTTCAAAACTACTTATTGAAAAATTTAATTCAATATCTCTTACTTCTCCAGCTCCTGGATTACTTTTTAATAATATTTTTTTTGAAGCACCTTCTGATAAAAGACCACTTTGACTTATAGAATAAACAGTTATTTCATAATTTGTATTTGTATTAAGATTTTCAAAAATAACATAACTAGAACCAAATTCGCTCTCTACTTCTGTAGGAACAACACTTATAATTGGACTTCCTATTGCTATATAATCTACATTTAATTCTTGTACCTCTACTCTGTAATTTGGAACATTGTCAGTAGGGGAGTTGTTCCATATAATTTGTAAAGTTTCATCTCCTGGAAAAACTTGAACAAAAAGAGGAGATAATGGAATTCTAATATCAACGTCAGTAGAAATAATTATAATGGATGGGCCGCTCTCATTACCACTTAAATCAACAGCTATTACCTGGTATTCATAAGCAGTATTTTGTTTTAAATTTATATCAACATATATTAATTCTGTTGTGATACCAATGTCAATTATATCACTGCCAACTCCTTTTGTTATTTTATAATGACTGAAATCTATATCTGTATTGGCATCCCAACTAAATGCCACTTCTTTATAAGGTGTCAGTTCTAAAGTATCATCTTCATTTCCCTTACTCATTAGATTTCTAAGATAACTTAATAAATCATCGCTAATGGAAGATAATGAATCTAAATAATCTGAAATACTCTCTTCTTTTTGAACTCCCGTAGGAAGATTAGGAGAAATGGTATCTATTGCTATAACTTCAACAATATTAGAATGACCACTAACTCCACCAACTACACCGTCTCTAGCTTCTACCATTAAATAGTGAATTGTATTATTTGTTAATGTTACTTCAAATCCACCAAACGATTCCACAACCCTTCTATTAATCATTCCCATGCCTCTGGAAATGGATATTGTTCCATCATTATTGTTTGTAATATCCCAACCAAAAATAAGTCCAGAACCTATATAGTCAGAAATAAAAGCCATCTCATTATCTATAATAGAGAATCTTTTTCTATCTATTCTCGCAGAGTAGACATCTCCCGTTTTAAAGGCTTCTAAATTATAATATTTTGTTTTGAAAGGCATATTAAATATTCAAAGTTATGAATTCATTATTATCTAATTCGAACATAAGACCAAAGTTCTCTACTATAGGAATGTCAATATATTCTCCACAAGCTTCTGTGCTTTGAATATCTCTAACTTGGAAAGTATAAGAACTATCAGAAAACACATAGTTATCTCCATCATGTGCTTCTATTGTAATATAAAAAACAGATCCAGAGGCGAAAGAATCAGCATCTGGACGATAAACTACATTGACAGTTTGACCAGAAGCGACAGTTGCTCCATCTTCAGGTATTAAAACATCATCTATCATCCATCCAGTTCTATCATTGCCACTAAACACAGTGGTATATTCATTTGTTCTTTCTAAATCCTGATAAAATTTTATTCTAAAATGATAGTTATTAGAAGCTAAACCTTCGTTTGTAAAATTAAAATCTATAGTGTCGATAAATGATGACGTGCAACTCGCAACAAACGAAGTGTCATCAGATAACACTTCAACAGTAGTAGAATATATATATTCTACTTTAACAAAATAAAAAGTTTCACATGTAATATTTGCCGCCCCAGAAACTGTGAATAATACTTCTGCCATTTCTCCATTAAGAAGATTAACCCCACCAGACGGCACAGCTTCACCCCCAACACTGAATCCATCAGAACTATTAGCAGAATAAGCTGAAAAAATTTCATCAGTATGATTAATGTCACTATATAAAGTAATTCTGAAATGATAATCTTGAGCAACTCCGGTGTTATTTGTTACATCAAAATCTATAGTATTAACATCTAAATTAGAATTGTAAGGACCATATTCTCCAAATTCAGTTGTATCTATTGTTGAACGATTAGGGCTTATAAATTTAATACCAACTCTTAAATTATGTCCTGTTTGATTAATATTGAATATTCTATTCTCATCAATTTGTTGGTATTCTGTCCAATCAATGGAATTGGTAGTGTTAATACCAAATACTATATCTGCTGCAATCGGAACAACTTTTTTACTAGTTATAATGCCTTTATTAATTTTAGTTGGCATTACAAAATTGGTAGTAAAAAAATGAACAGATTCGCTTGTAATAGCTCTAATGGTTGCCCTGTGAAAAGTAGGAGATATTCCTTTCTCATTACTTGTTAGTACTGCTTTAAACTGTATAAATTGTCCAAATAGGTGACTAATAGTAACTCCAGCAGATTGCAAACTAGAATATGGACCAATCCATTCTGTTGTCAATATATCATTAGATGATGTGGATGTTCTAACGTATATTAAAACTTGTGTATTAAATAATTCTGTTGCTTGCCAAGAAAGAGTTTCCCATTTAACAATATCATTAGTTGCATCAAACACTTCGCTAATATATTCTCCTTTTTCTTCTTCTATTTTATTAGCCGAATAAAATCTATTATCGCCGGTTAACGTGTAAATATTATTACCTAATTCGTCTAATTCAAAAATCCTATTTTCACTCACAAAATCAACTAAACTAGATATAGAGACACCATCTATAAATTTATTATCACTAATATTCACATCTCCGTCACTCTCCAGTTCTACATTTAAAACTGTTGCATTGCCTGCTTTATCAATTAATTTTAAATATATATTTTTTTCTTCTACTAGGGGTTGAATTTTAGTAACACCATTATCGGAAATAACATACAAAACATTAGCTATCGACCTATCATCAAATGTCATATCATTAATATCTTCATTATGAGTGTATTTCCAGACCCATGTACCTGCATTTGATAAATAATAAATAACATTACCAACAGCAGCAAAAGTTGAATTATAATTTTCTTCTCCCTCCACTCCAGTAATAACAGGGAATACTTTTAATGTACTAATTTTACTAGGGGTTGTTCTAAAGGATATGTCATAAGTATTATTAGAAGGTATTGATCTTCGAATAATACCGCTATTTGCTAATCCAGCAAAAGTTTCATTTATATTTGTTTGATTGTTTAAAGATAAAATAGTTTCAGTAGAATTATAAATAATATATGAAATTTGATTTTCCACATCGACTTCATATATATAAGCATTAGGACCTGTTGATGCTAACAAATTTACACTACCTACAGAGCTTGTTAAACCATAAACATTTTCATCTAGACCATCTACTATTTTAGATAACGACGGAGCCTCATTTTGTGCAGTTCCATCATCAAATAAATAAATAGATCCACTTGTTCCAGCTCCCTCATCAGTATATTCATCTCCAGAACCTAATCCAGTTCCAATATAAAATTTACCATCTAATATATGATAAGTAAGAGCTCTTGATTCAAATAAAGGAAGTGTACTATTTTCTTCTAAAATGCCATTATTATAAGTATATGTATAAATAATAGCAGGATCAGTATTGTGACCAACGCTTATTATAAGATTGTTATTATATTTTTCTATAAAATCAATATATTGATCTGCGTCATATGTAAATTTTATTTCCCATTCCGCTGTGTCCCAATTAAATTTATAAACTATAGCTGGATTAGAAACTCCTGCATATAATTCATTTTCGATAGATATATAAGAGACAACAGAACCAATCCCATCAGTTAAAGTTAAATTTTTAACAATTTGTTCCAAAGACAATCCTAAATTATGAGTTACGGAATTAGAAAATGTTACAGGGGTTAGGGGTGTAATGCCATCGTCTTCTAAAAATTCTTCATTATTAGATATAACCATAGTACCTATACCAGAACCTATAGACACTAAATTACTACTAGAATCACCTTCCGTCTCAAATACATCATCTGTAGCTCCATCAATAGTAATTCTAACGATACTTCTATCAATTTGTTCTCCTATTTTGATACCCTCTCCACTATTTAAAAAAGTTGGAGGATTAGTATCAAGATGAACTTTATCAAATGGCAATATACTATTACTGTCATTTATTTTTATTTCATTAGTAGTTCCTTCTGAAATAATAAATACATTTGCAGTTCCATCTTGATTATCTTTAATAGCTATATCTTTTATTTCCAATAAATTACTTCCAACATCATTTTTCATAGCAAAAGTTTGAGAAAAATCAGAAACAATTTCTAAATCGTTCCTAGCAATAACTTCTATAATATCATCATTATTAAGGGGAATTCTAAATCTTATTGTTTTATTATCAATACCAATATCATAACCATAATGAATTTTATTACCATTAATATAAACTTCAACAATATCTTGTGCTGCTATAGTCTGATCATCTAAATAATAAGTTTGTAAATCATCTGGAGATACGTTTATAGAAGAAGCTGGTTCATAAAAAACGGTAGAATATGTTTCGTCCGTATCATTAATAGTAATTTGATTAAATCTTGACATACTTCCAGCCAATAATATATTTGGATTTTTCCACATAACACTTTTTACATTGTTATTCCAAATAGATTCATCTTCTGATGTAATAAAACTATCAAAATTAAAACCTACCATTTTAGCTATACCATTTACTGTGGCAATATATCTAATTGCAGTATTTCTAATAGCTATATCATTAATTTTATTAGAAGGTAATCCATTATCAATTGTAAAATTTAATGCTTTATTCTTATAGAGTCGAAATAGTCCACTATTAGTACCAATCCAAATAGCGTTATTATTATCCACTTTTAATGATGAAATATTATTTACTAAAACATTTTGATAATTTACAAAAATTTCTACTAGACTAGTTCTAAATTCAGTTGCAATAATATTTGTTATTGGTTCTCCATTTATAACTGTTTCATTATAACTTAAATCATAACCATATAAACCTTTTGTAGTTCCAATATACAATTTATTGTCTTTATCAAATACCATAGATACAATCCAGGCGCTATCTGGTAATTCAATATCCAAATTATTAAATCCAGTTATATGATTGACGCTATATCTTATTAAACCATTATCGTTTTCATCATAACCACCTATAAATAAATTATTATATTGATCAAAAGCAATTGCTTTCATTCTATCCCATGATACAAGATTTTCATTCTCAATATTATCTTCTATCCCTGGTAAATCTATGCCTATTCCCATAGATCTATTTTGATTATTATAATAGAAATAAGTTCCACAGATACCAACAATCCATGCATCTCCATAATTATTGACTACAGCATCAGTAGCAGAGATAGAATCAACCCCTATTGAACTATAATTTATTTCTTTAATATTATAAGGTTCAACTGCATCATTTAAATAATATTTAAATTCTTTAAATATGTAATGGGAATCTATTACATCTGAAAAATCTCCAAATCTTATTTCTTTTGTTGATATATTTTTATTTAAAATATAATCTCTGTAAGTATTAATTATTTCATTAGAAGGATTTGTTATAGATTCATTATTAACTAAAAATTCTGGAGAACTTCTATCTAAAGGATAAAAAGCACATCTAATTCTACGCAACATATTATCAGAATTTAAAAAACCATATTCATCAAAAAAATATGATTCATACAATATTGGTAATTCCCCATTAAAAGATGAAGGAATAGAAGGAAAATAAGCATTTCTATCATCTTCGAATATCATCCTGACATCAAAAGAATCATTATTACTAGATAAATAATTAGTACCATCATACATAGCAACAAAAATAGCAGAATTCAATGGTTCTACAGATTGTTCTGAACGTTCTTCATATGGATCTAGATTATAAGGATCTATATCAAAACCAAATTCATTATAGTCTCCAGATTTATAATCTTGCCATGCAATATAAATATTACCCGTTGCAAGTTGTTCTGATAATACTGGATATCTAGCTCCTCCATGACCATCTACAATCGTAATTTCATTAGTTAAAATATCTAAAGAAGGAGATAAGATACTTGTATAAATTTTATACGATCCATCAAGATTATTATGCCAAACTACAAATACTTCTCCACTAATATTACATAAAATATTAGAATAATCATGCCTACTGTCTAATTCAGAAATTATTATAGGAGATATTTTTAAAGAATTTATAGCATTATATCTCATTATCTGTATGTAGGA
>SDBU01000501.1_pt1 | contig 54570 bp, 51 predicted proteins | sample 2277071 | NCBI WGS metagenome assembly SDBU01 (sample SAMN10397929, study PRJNA504765) | marine sediment metagenome | isolation source: marine sediment core GS08_GC12, 126 cmbsf | place: Arctic Ocean: Gakkel Ridge, Loki's castle | collected 2008 | reverse complement strand
TAAACAACACTGATATTCATCTGAATTTTCAAATGTCGTAATTTCAGACCTAAAAACATCTTCATAAATATTATCACCTAATATAACGGCAATCTTATGTCCCTTAACAATTTTTTGGGTTAAATATATTGCTTCTGCGATTCCGCCCGGTTTTTTTTGATAAACATAGTTAAAATTAGCATTAAACTCTTCGCCATCTCCTAGTAATCTTACAAAATCACCAACACTCTCACCTCCTAGAACAATAGTAATATCTTCTATTCCCGATTTTGTGAGAGTTCTAATTACTTTATAGATCATAGGTTCATCGTAAACAGGTAAAAGGTGTTTATTTGTTACCTTCGTTAATGGAGATAACCTTGAACCCGCTCCTCCCGCTAAAATAACTCCTTTAATAGTGAGCACCCTTATTTTAATTTTACTAGTTTAATTCTATAATTCTAAATCTTTATTATTAAATTTAATTCATCAATTTTAAGATTTCTTAGATTTGAAAATAAATAGAATTAGCGTTTCTTAACTATTGCATTTTTTTTTCAAAAAACTTTAGATATAGTATTTTATTGCTCAATGATGGTGATTTTAATTTTAACCGCGAGATAAATACATAAGTTATTTTAGAGCAAACGGTTTAAAACTTATTAAAAAGAAAAGTTGAATTTATAAGGAATTAGTTTTGGTTCAATTAAATTTTAAGTTATTATTTAATATAGAAAAAATAATCAGATTATTATAAAATAACTTTAAAATGAAAATGCTTTTTGTACCTGTAATTTCAATAGCTTATTTATTGAAATAAATGAATTTATTGATTAATATAGCAGAAAAATTATGAAAAATCCCCTAGTTTCGATAATTGTTTTAAATTATAATGGTAAGAACGATTTGGAAAAGTGTTTTGAATCACTTCATAAAATGAATTACCAGAATTTTGAAATTTTATTAGTAGATAATAATTCTGAAGATAATAGCGTACAAATTATTAAGGATAAATATAAAAAAGTTAAAATAATTGAATTAAAAAAAAACTATGGTTTCGCTGAAGGAAATAATAAGGGTATGAATCAAACTAAGGGAGAGTATATAGCACTTTTAAATATGGATACATTAGTGGATCCAAATTGGCTTACTGAATTAGTAAAAGCAGCCCAAAAATCTGAGATGGTTGGTATTGTAGGCAGTAAAATTTATTATTATTATGATAGAAAAAAAAAATATTTCGCAGGGAGTTCTTGTGATAAATATGGGAATACATCCCAAATTAGTACTAATAAGAATGAGAATGAACTATTCATTAAACAAGAACGAACGAAAACCTTTTTTATTTGTGGTGCTTCAATGATGTTTAAGCGGGAATTATACAATAAGATTAAATTATTTGATCCTACTTATTTTATGTATTGGGAGGATGTAGATTTTTCTTGGCGAGCATGGATCTTTGGATATGATGTATATTGCATTCCAACATCCATTATTTACCATAAAATAAATCGCGGAAGAGAAATTTATCTAAAAATTAAATATATGGCCCAAAGGAATAAGCTAAGAACTCTTTTAAAAAATTATGAATTGAAGTCATTGATAAAAATTCTACCACATTATTTTCATATTAAAATAAGAGAGATTATGGGGTCAAGAGTCTATAAAAAATATATTTTATTTATATTGTATTTAAAAACTTTTTTATGGAATTTATTGCATATTAGATCTCTAATCGAAAATAGAAGATTAATACAAGCTAATAGAAAACGAGATGATAATTTCATATTTAATTTAATGGATGAATTGATTCTATTTGATTAAATTTCGTAATTTGAATTCAAAACTACATCAAAATTAAATTTATTTACTAATTTATTTTATCATGAATGCTTTCTAAGAAATTCATAATGAAATTATTTTAGAATTTTCCATTTCAAGAAAGAAAAATTCATATAAACAATATATCATATTATATTTTCCATGCCATTAGATTACTATAACTTCCATCCTTTTTACCTAAGGTTATTGTATTATAACCTAAACTTTTAAAATCTTCTTCGTAAAGTGTGCATTTATGAATCTCATGAATATTATTATAAATCGCATTTTGTGGGTATAACCCCCATAAACAACCAAGGATGACAGCCTTAACAGAAATTTTTTCTAAATTTTTTAAAACTTCAAAAATCTCTGATTTTTCAATATGTTCAGGTCCATGCCACCACAAAACAATATCATATTGTTTTTCAGGTTTATAATTTGTAATATCGGCTTCTATAACTTCAAAACCTTTATTTCTTAAGAATATCACATTCGGATGAAAAATTTCAAGAATTGTAAATTTTAAATTTAATTTCTGCATATATTCTTTAAATTGAAAACTAGCCACTCTGGCACCAATATATAGAACTGTATGAGAATATTTTATTTCTGGAATATATCTTATTATTTGTTTAAATTGTTGTTTTTCAGTTTTCAGCCTAAATCTACGCCTTTCTTTTAAAATACGCTTAATTTTAATTTGATTATCCACCTTTAAATAAAAATCAAGCAATAAGTTTTAAAAAATGGATTTTTCTTACAAAGGGGTAAACAACTCATTAAATACATTCAAAATTATATATTCCAATGTTTTTATTTTATTTATTATAAATCTTGCAAAAAACATGGAAGAATTAACACCGAAAGCTTATAAAAATTTGATGAAATGAAGTATATTTGAAATTATGTTTTATTTTTATTAAATATATTATGCATAATAACAACCTTTTGTTAATAGCTATAAATACTTATTAAATTAATTGAATGATTGCGGAAATTCTGACGTCTGTGAATTGTATTAAAAAGACTCAAAGTAAAAGAAATCCCCATTCAATTTCGTAAATTGAACCCAAAACTATATCAAAATTAACTTTATTTATAACTTATATAAATAATTGAGTAATTTTTTAAGAATTATATTTTGTATATTCTTGCTAAATTAGCTTTTTACTGATAATTTTCTCCAGCAACAAGCGTTTTATAAAAAAGATCAGAAATAAGTCAAAACTCAATTAATAAATTAAATATACTCGTAAATCCATTGGAAAAAATTAGAGAGAATTTTTGGTAATTGAATTTTCTCTCTCTTTAATAATTCATATTTCCGTTGCTTATAATAAATTTTCAGATGATTTACAGCTTGTTTTTTATAAAAATATCTTACAATTTGCGAGATTATATATAACTTTATAACATAGTGATAAATTCTATCGCTTAAATTTAAGTATCTATACTTAAAAACTTCATTATGGCCTTTCCAATTCAGAGTTCTTTTAATTTTATTTTTGGAAATTTTACTATAATTCATTTTAAGTTTGTAAGCAATATAATTAAAACTGATCTGATCTCTCTTGCTAAAATTTTTAATTTCCCTCCACCATCTCTCATTGAACCTTTTAACATCTTCTGTGTGTTTTCTAATCAAAATACTAGATTCTACTAATCCATTATTCCTTGGATAACCTTCTCTGAAGTATTTATTAATCTGCTTAACGATTAATTTTCGTGAATCCAATTTTTGTTTCAAACAAAATCGTGCTTCTTCATATAAACAGTTCCTAACTGGATGCTTTTTAACAGCTATACAATTTTCTCCTAACCATTTTTTAACAAATTTACTTAAATCATCTAAAATCTCGTAACTTCCATCTAACCATATCGAATATTTAAAATCCTTCAAATATCTATGGGATAGTATTTTGAATTTCCTAGCTTCTCTCCTTCTATCTTTAAATTCTGGTTTTATATAAATTATTTTCCATGGTGGACATTTTATTAATCGATCTGAAAAACATATATATTGAATATTTTTATTTGATATTTTAGGAGTTTTTAAATTATCATGACCCCCAAAAATGGCAGTGTAAATCACTAAATTCATCGAAATTCCTTTTCTATTAAATTATATCAATTAATATATAATTAATGGATCTAAAATGAATTTTTCTGTTATTAAAAAAAATGATGATTTTAAGTAGAAAGACAATAAAATAATTTATAGGTTCTATTTAATTCATTAAAATACTTGCAATATTGTGATTTTTAAGATTTTTTTATTTTTTAAAATATATAAAAAAAGTTTTATTTGATATGATCAATGATAAAAATATTTTAATAACTGGTGGAACAGGGACTATAGGATCGGCATTGGTGAAGTATCTTCTTTTGAATTACTCTCCTAAAGTTATTAGAATTTACAGTAGAGATGAAACAAAGCAATTCTTTCTTAAGAATAAATTAGAAAATTTCGATGATAAATTAAGATATTTTATTGGAGATATTAGAGATAAGGAACGATTAAGCAGGGCTATGAAGGATATTGATATCGTATTTCATTTAGCAGCATTAAAACATGTGGTTGCTTGTGAATATAATCCATTTGAAGCTATTAAAACAAATATAATTGGTATTCAAAATTTAATCGAACTTTGTATTGATAATAGAGTTGAAAAAGTTATTTATTCTAGTACTGATAAAGCAGCAACACCAAGTAATACAATGGGAGTTACTAAGTTATTAGGTGAGAAATTAATGACAGCAGCCAATTATTATAAAGGGAAGATAAAAACAGTTTTTTATTCTGTAAGATTGGGTAATGTTTTGGGCTCAAGGGGGTCATTAATTCCTGTGATTGAAAAACAGTTTAAAAATGATAAACAAATTACTCTAACTCACAAGGATATGACACGATATATCATGGCTATAGAAACTCTAATACGATTTATGGTTGAAACGTTAAATCTAGCACAAGGAGGTGAAGTTTTCGTTCTTAAAATGAATGTTGTGAAAATTACTGATCTAATAGATGTTTTAATAGAAATATTCTCTCATAAATATAATAAAAACCCTAAAAATATTCAAATCAAAGAAATTGGTTTGTTTACTGGAGAAAAAATATATGAAGAGCTTTTTTCAATTGAAGAGGCTGATAGAACATATGAAATGGATTCAATGTATATTATTTTACCTCAAATGACAGAAATATCGAAAAAAATTAATCTAAGTAAATATCCAAACGTAAAAAAATTTGATAAAAACAAACCTTTTAATTCAAAAGACAGCCTCTTTTTATCAAAACAAGAAATAAATGATTTCTTAGCTAAACAAAATATAATTAAATAGTCTAAATTTTCAAAATGACTGTATTGGTTACTGGTGGCGCCGGTTTTATAGGTAGGTGGGTTGTTAATAAGCTTATTTTAAATGGTAAAGATGTTATAGTAATTGATAATTTAAGTAATGGTAGAGACGAAAACCTTTCAGAATTTAAGGAGAATCCTCATTTTAAAGAATTAATTATCAATGATATTACAAATCAAGATGTTATTGAAAAATTGTTTTCAAAATATAAATTTTCATATTGTATCCATCTTGCTGCACAAATTAATGTCCAAGAAAGTTTAGATGATCCTCCTAAGTTTTTTAAAAATAATTTGATTGGAACTTATAATATTTTAGAAGCAGCTCGCAGAATTAGAACTAAGATTATTTTAATAGGAACATGTATGGTATACGATCTGGCTAATTCAAATGTGGCGATATCAGAGGAATATAAGGTTAAACCGGTATCACCTTATGCGGGATCTAAATTAGCTGCAGAAGATTTAGCATTATCCTATTATTATGGATTGAAATTACCTGTTGTCGTTTTAAGACCCTTTAATACGTATGGTCCATTTCAAAAAACTAATATGGAAGGAGGTGTTGTGGCAATATTTATAAGCAATAAACTTAATAATGAAAAGCTCAAGATCTTTGGAGATGGAACCCAAACAAGGGAATTTTTATATGTTGAAGATTGTGCAGAGTTTATTGTTAAAGCTTCGGAATGTGAAGATTGTGTTGGAGAAATAATAAATGCGGGGACTGGAATTGATATTTCTATAAATAATTTAGCTAAATTAATTGTAAAAGATGAAAATAGAATCGAACACGTAGAACATCATCATCCGCAAAGTGAAATAATGAAATTAGTATGTAACAATTCCAAAGCAAAAAGAATTTTAAATTGGGAGCCAAAAGTTTCATTAGAGGAAGGAATTTTAAAATTAGAAAAATGGATAAAAGAGAATAAGAGGAGTTAATAGTGGAGAAACCTGCTATTGAGGGAGGAAAGCCAATTAGGTCGGATTTTCTTCCTTATGGTACTCAATGGCTTGATGATAAAGAAATAAATGAAGTAATTGACGCTATGAAATCTAGCTGGATTACAACAGGTCCAAAAATGCGATTATTTGAAAATAATTTTAAGAAATATATTGGGTCCAAATATGCCATAGCTGTTAATTCTGGAACAGCGGCATTACATGTTTCTACTTCAAGTATTAATATCATGCCAGGAGATGAAGTCATAACAACACCTTTTACCTTTGTAGCAACAGCAAATTGCGTTGTTTATAGAGGTGGCACCCCTATATTTGCTGATATTAAGAGAGATACATATAATATAGACCCAAATGAAATAAGGAAAAAAATTACTAAAAATACAAAAGCTATAATACCAGTTCATTTTGCTGGTCAACCATGTGATATGGATGAAATTTTTGAAATCGCAAATAAACATAACCTTTTAATCATTGAAGATGCCGCTCATGCTGTTGATGCAAAGTATAAAGGAAAGAAAATTGGAAATATTAGCGATTTAACATGTTTCAGTTTTCATCCCGTAAAGAATATGACAACTGCAGAGGGTGGCATGATAACTACAAATAATCAAGAATTGTATGAAAAATTATTAATGTTTAGAACACATGGAATCTCAAAGGATGCAGAAAAAAGGTTTGGAAAATCAGGTGACTATGCATATGATATGCGTTATTTAGGATTTAGGTATAATTTAAGTGAGCTTCATTCTGCACTTGGGATTCACCAACTTGACAAATTAGAATCGTTTCAAAATCGTAGAAGAGAAATTATTAAAAGTTATAATAAAGAGCTAGAAGAGTTTGAAGAAATCACACTTCCCTATGTAAAGAATGATGTGAAACATTCCTGGCATATATATGTAATTCAGCTGAATTTAGAAAAACTCAAGGTTAACAGAGATCATATATTCAGAGCTTTAAGAGAAGAAAACATCGGGGTAAACGTGCATTATATTCCGGTTCATTATCACACATATTATATGAATAAATTTGATTTGAAAAAAGGAATGTTACCAAATGTGGAATGGCTCTTCCCCAGACTATTAACCTTACCTTTATTCCCCAGAATGACCGAACAAGATGTCAATGATGTAATAAATTCCTTAGAGAAAGTTTTAAAGTATTATAAAAAGTAGAAATTAAAAGTTATTCTTCAATCTCAATTTTTTGAAAATCAAATTCTTTTTTCATTTCATACCATTCTTCTCTTAATATCCCCATACATGTAATGTCATGGAATTTACCTTCTTTATAGATGTGTTGTCTAAAATTTCCTTCTATTTTTGAACCATACTTTTGGTGTATTTTAACCACTAGGTCATTAAAATCGAGCACTTCACAGCATAATTTGTTAAATTCTAAATTTTCGAAAACATAACTCAAAATATTTAATTCAAATAAACGCCCTAATCCCTTCCCTCTCACAGAAAGATCTGCTAAATAGTATGCCCAATAACATCTCTTATTTAATACATCTATATCATAAAGATTTACAACACCAACATGTTTTTCATCCACATTTATTACCCAATATGCTCTAGTAGGGTCTATTTTAACTCGATTAAACCAATTAACTTGATCTTCTTCGGTAATATATTGGTCTGTGTACATATATTTACTAACTTCAGGACTATTTCTCCAATTTCGGACCATTTCTAAGTGTTCTTCTGCTAATTTAAAAAATTTTATTTTCATTTTTAACATCTAATTAATTTGTTTAGTGATAAATCCAATAATTCTTCTACTTCCATCGGGTTTAACATATTTCTTAATCAAATTAATCATCCTATTTCGAACATCAAAATTCTTTAATTTTTGAATATTCTTAAGAATATTTTTAAACAAATCTTTATTTTCCCACCAACCAGAATATAAAGCAATACCTATATTGTTTAATTTTTTTGCACTATTAATTTGATTATTTACTACTGCAATTATGATAGGAGGTACATTAAGACTAAGTAGTTCATAAGATGTTTGACCTCCTGCAGTAATTGCTATATCAGAACTTAGCATTATATTTTTCATTCCTTCACCATCTGGAAAATATATTAATTCACAGTTTCCTCCTTCTCTCTTTTTAATTTCTTCAATATTTTGAAAATACTTTCCTATAATCACTTTTTTCTGAAGAGTTGGAAGCTTTCTATTTAAAAAATCTACTAATTTAGGAGTTAAATTGTAATGATCATTAATGCCAAGAGTAATCATAAGTGTCTTGATATTTTCTTTTGGATACCTTTCTGGCGAATCCCAAAAAAAATGTTTTAACATTGCATATTCTGCACCTAAAAGATAATCGATTTCTGGATTAAGTGGATATTTCAAATCTTTTGCATATACAGAACTATTAATTACTATACCTCTAGGGTAAACAATTCTATTATCGTCATCAATAAATACAGGAAGTTTAACTATATTACTGATCTCATTTGCTACAGATTCATCAAAACAATAAGAGTCAATTATTACGACATCTGCCCCAGTAATTAAATTTATAAGCTTTTTATTTTCTTTATGCCAATCAAAAAGGTATATATTATTGGTATCTATTAATTCTTTTACAGTTTCATCTCCATCAATAATAAAAGAGGGTCCAAAATCTCTCTCAATAAAAGCATTATAAAGCGAAATACATCGAGATAAATGACCAAAACCTACTTTTGCATTACCTTCTGTAATAATATATATCTTTATTTTAAATTAAATCATCCCAAGTAATCCATTGTTCTTTTTCAATATCAAATTTGGGTCTCTTCCCTATTACTGACTTAATAAATTTTGGTTTAATTCCATAACCCGGTCGTTTAACGATTAACATTTCACGCGTAATTTTGGTTCCTTCAGATATATCTATAGCGGCAATTATGCTTCTCCTCCCTTTTTCGAAATTTTCTTCCAACTCAAGTGCATGAGGTTTCTTGACTCCATCTCCCATCGCTGTGCCAATATTTTTTATCCCTTCGATGAATGATTTCATATCTTCACCTTGCCACTTTGCATTCTCAATTCTTCTAATATTTTCTACTAAAGTCTTTAGATCATCTGGTTCCAAAGCGAATTTATGATCAGGACCCTCTTGATCTTTATTCAACGTTATATGTCTTTCAATCACTCTGGCTCCCATAGCTACTGCTGCTAGCGAAATATTAATTCCAATTGTATGATCAGAAAAACCGATAGGATATTTAAAAGTTTCTTCTAGGGTTTTAATTGCTTTAAGATTAACTGCTTCTAGGGGTGTAGGATATAATGTATTACAATGTAGGAGAATTATTTTATCATTATTATTTTCTAGTACGGTATTAACGGCATCTTCAATATCTTCCATGTAAGACATTCCAGTAGAAATTATTATTGGCTTTCCTTTTTTTGCTATGTAAGCTATCAATTCTAAGTCAACTATCTCTGCTGATGCAATTTTATAAAAAGGAACATTAATTTGTTCAAGCAGATCTACGGCTTCAAAATCAAAGGGGGATGATGAAAAATCAATACTATGATTATCAGCAACTTCTTTTAAAACAGGGAGCCATTCTCTTGGATGTTGAACTTGTTTGATTAAATCAAAAGGACTAATAGTCGTGTGCGAGAATAAAGGGGTTTTTTCAGAATATAACATTTCTGCGGTATATGTTTGAAATTTAATAACATCTGCGCCCATTTTTGCTGAAACTTCAATTAACTTCTTAGCAGTTTCCAAATCTCCATTATGATTTGCAGCAACGTCCATTATAATATAACATGGATGTTGGTCACCAATATATCTTTTCTCGGTAATTTTGATTTCCACTATTTAAAACTCTTCTTTAATTTTATCCTTGAAAATTATTATATTTATTGACAATTCTTTTATATGATAATTTAATTTGTTTTAGTTTATTGTTTTTTTAATAATTCAGGATTATTTGATAAGTAATTTATTATATGCTCATTTCGAAAGTCTTTCCATTCTTCATGAATATCCTCAATAATTATTGATATCAATTTAAAATCTTCTTTGGTATCAATTGTTAAACGAAAATTTGATAAATCTACTTCATTTTTAAAATTTTTTTGATGAAATAATCCTTTATTTTTCCAAATGTGTATATCATCAAAAACCCTTTTTTAAATATATATATCAATTAATTAAAGGATATTAAATTTATTTTTAATATGATTCATGATTTTAAATAGACAGACTTTATTATCTTCTTATTAAAATATTAAAATTAATAATAAAATTATCTATTCTTTTTTAAAACTAAAGTATATCCTGTTTTTTTATAATTATTTATTTTAAACAATTTTGAAGATATCCATTTTTTAAAACAAATAAGAAAGTCTATACTTTTTATACTTGAACCTAACCCTTCTTCAATTATTTCAGTTGTTTTTGGTTTAGAATATCGATATATTAATTTTAATACAGAATAATGATGGGATATTGACTCGTCAGAAAAATTTTTTACTTTATGACAAAAATTATAAATTATTGCTTCAGGATTATATGGTTTTATATGGCTAGGATTTCCATAAAATTCTTCCCAATAAAGAGGTGTACTTATTACTAAAATTCCTTTAACTTTCAGAATACGATCAATATCTTTTAGGAATTTATAAAATTCCTCATAATTTAGATGTTCAATTAAATGACTACAATGAATATAATCTACAGATATTTCACTAAATGGAAGTTTATCAGGGACTTTATGTAGAATTACGTTTTCAAACCTTTTTTTTAAATTTAAAACTGTTGTTTGATTTACATCAAGTAAATATATTTTTTCATATTTTTTATCAAGTTTTAAAGAATCAATAAAATTAGCATCTCCTGCTCCAATATCGACTATTACAGAATCTTTATTATTTGGCAAATATTCTGCAGCAATTTTAAAAAAAGGAAATCTAGTTGTTGTACAATAGATATTCTTCAATTTATAAGTTTCATTCCAAGACTTTAAATAAATCCTAAGATTTTTCAATTAATTTACCCTTTTATTTGAGATTTATTATTAGAATCATTTATTTTAATTTAACTTTTAGTTAGAAATATTCTTACCTAGATTTATACAAATACGGTTCTTTTCATCATATTTAAACCCATCAAGGGTTTAAATATTCATATCGGGGAATTACTAGAAATACATTTTTCAGCAGTATGTGTTTGAAATTTTATAGTATCAGCCCCACTCTCCGCTGCTGCTAATATAAGTTTTCCTACGGTTTCAAAGTTCTCATTATGGTTAACAAGGACATCCATAATGACATAACAAGAGTTAATATCACCAATTTTTCTATTTTCTTTTATTATAATCTTCAATGTCTCCTAATCTCTTGAAAATCTATATTAGTTAATTTAAGATAGTAAATTAGTATTATAATTAAGTATTTATTATTATTTTATCAGTAAAAATTTATTCAATTATGAAGAAATTAGCTATTATTATTCAAGCAAGAATTGGATCAACTAGGTTACCAGGTAAAGTTTTAGCTGACATTGAAGGTAAATCGATGTTATGGCATACTTGTAGTAGACTTAAACTTTCTAAGTATTCTCCTGAAATTATAATAGCAACTACCAATTCTGAAGAAGATAAAAAAATATTGAAACTTGCTGAGATATTAAATCTAAAAAGTTATTCGGGAAGTGTAGATGATGTCTTAGATCGTTATTATCAAACTGCTTTAACATTTAGGGTGAAAATAATCGCAAGAATAACAGCAGACTGTCCTTTAATTGACCCTAATGTCTTTGATAAAGTTTTAGAAACATTTTTAGAAGGAAATTATGACTATATTTCTAATACAATTCCCCCAACTTTTCCTGATGGATTAGATGTAGAGGTTTTCACATTTGAAGTATTAGAGAAGGCATGGAAAGAAGCTAAATTGAATTCTGAAAGAGAACATGTAACTACCTATATTTGGAAACATCCAGAGGTTTTTACAATTGCTTATGTCTTAAATGATAAAGATATTTCTTATATGAGATGGACTGTTGATGAGGAAGATGATCTCCAATTTGTAAGAGAAATATATAAGTATCTTTATTCTAAAGAAGAGATATTCTTGATGGACGATATTGTAGAGCTCCTAAAGCAAAAGCCAGAATTAATGAAGATTAATTCTCAATATTCTAGAAACGAAGGATATATAAAATCGCTTCAAAAAGATAAAATTCCAAAATAAATGCTTATTACAGATTTCTATGTTAATCGCTGGAAACCGGTGTGTGCAATGGGTCCCTCTAGCAATTCTTTAAATTTTTCCTTCTCTATGGCATTTTTAATTATACCAAAGACCTCATCAACGTTTTGTAAATATCGCTCTACTATCTCTTTAGTATGAGAATAACTAACATATACACTTAGAGAAGCAAGATAACCTCTCTTGAGCATTTCTTGAGTAAATAGTGTTTTTATTTCTTGAGAGTTTTCATAGTTTAAACTCATCGTCACTAATGGTTTTGGAGGTAAGATATCAACCTTAAGCCCATGTTTGTCAGCTAAATCTTTCCAACCTTTACCAATCATTTGACCAATTATTTTAAGGTGTTCTGGAACGTTTTTAACTCGCATCTTATTAATTGTTGCAATGGCAGCTGTGGGACCAACTCTTTCAGTCCAATATGTGCTACTTATAAAACTAATTTGAGCTGCATCCATAATTTTTTGTTTTCCAATTATTGCACCCATTGGATATCCATTACTTATCGCCTTCGCAAAAACAGCAATATCAGGATTAACATCAAATAACAAGTGTAAACCGCCCACATTTAATCTCCATCCAATACTAATTTCATCAAAAATTAAAACAGCTCTAAAGTCATCAGCGATCTCTCTTACTTTTTTAAGAAAATTATCCTCTGGTTCATGATGCCTCATTGGTTCCATGATAATTGCACCTATATCATTATCCTTTATAATTGCTTCAAGTTGCTCAATATGATTATATTCAAAAGGTATTGCTGTTTTTATAAGTCCTCTAGGCACACCAGTAGGATCAAGCCCTTCTAATAGATGACCATCAAGGTTTTTGTTATCTGCAAGATTACTAGATAAATACCAATCATGCCATCCATGATAACCACAAAAAGCAACCTTATCTTTTTTTGTATATGCTCTTGCAATTCTTATAGCTATTGCGGTTGATTCACCTCCAGTTCGGCAATATCTTACACATTGTGCCCATTTATGAAGTTTTAATAATAATTCTCCCAACTCAACCTCTTCGGGGCTATTTAAAGTTGACATTGAGCCCTTATCAATCACATTCTTAACCGCTCTATTTACATCATCATCTGCATAACCAAGTGTGCATGCACCTACACCCATTATAGACATATCGATGAATTTATTTCCGTCTAGATCCCATATCTCAACACCTTTTGCCCTATCATAATATGAAGGCCACTGGTCAGGCAAAAACATTTCTGATCTTTTGCTTAATAATTGTGTCCCTCCTGGGATTAACTTTTTGGCTTTTTTCCACAATGAAATGCCTTCTTTGCTATTAACTTTTATTCACCTAATTATTATTTTCCTTTATTATTTTTAAGAAAGATTTTTTCATTATTAATTAATTTCTCTTCCTTATTGAAATTTTATAACCATCATTTCGCTCATACTGTTCATTGATTTTTAATAAATCAGGGTTCTTTCTCATAAAATCAATAACTTCGTTCAAGGTAAATTTCTCTAAACGGTTTAAAATTTTTCAATAATAATAGATATAAGTTCAAAATCCTCTTTTGTATCAACAGTTAAACGGAAGTTACTAAGATTTTCATCATTTTCAAAGTATTTTTTTGTAAACTTATCATTTTTTCTAATATAGGGAGAAACATGTCTCGCTCAGATTGCCACATTGCTTTTTTCCATGCAATTTTTAAAGTCTTAAAGGAAAAAATTTCTATGTCAAATCCATCGGGGTATGTCTCTTTTCCTTTTTCAACATTTGATACATAATCATAATTCCCATTTAAAAAAAAAATTCAAGCCACGATCAATTTTGCTGGATCCATTAACGGGCAATCACTAGTGATTCTCACAATAATATTACCCTTAAATTTTTTTGCTATTCAATAGAATCTATCAAGAACATCATCTTCACTCCCAGCAAAATAATCTAAATTTAGATTTTTCGCAATATCTATTATTAGTTTATTTTCTTTTGAGATAATTGTTGCGATTATAATATTACAAGGGGTTTTTACTAATTGTAATCATTTTATAAAATACCAAATCAATAGTTTATCTAAAACTTTTATTAACACTTTACCTGGAAGTCGAGTGGGACAAATCCAGCTTGACTTAGAATTAATAGGAGCCTCTTATTATTCCATATTATCTATTGTATTTTACAAAATAGAAGTAGTTATTATTTTATTAAGTTTTTTGAATTTATTTATTCCATAATGAAGGATTAACTATCTCTTCTGATATTTCAGTAAATTCTTCAATTATAACCTTATTTATTTCATGACCTAAAGGTAATTCGTTCAAAATTTCTAAATTCTTAGCCACTTGACTTAATTTTTCTGCCCCTATCACCATACTATCAATTTCTGGGAGATCTCTGACAAATAATAATGCTAATCTTGCAATATCAATATTACACTCATTGATCAGATCTTTGAGCTTAAGCAGTGGTTTTTTTGCACTTTCTAGATATTTTGGTAATTTTTCGGGGTTAATAAAAAATAAACCTTGAAGATATATGCTTCTTGCAAAAATAATATAATTTTTTGATTTTAGTTTTCTCAATAACCCTGTTTTAATTAAACGATGGTCAAAGATATTTATAGGTACTTGTATTACGTCAATATCTTTAAAGTTTATAGAAGATTCAACTTCCTCAGGGTTATAAACCGAAACCCCTATTCTATTTATTAATCCCTCATTTTTTATTTGGTTTAAACATTCAATTACAAGCCCATTCTTTAAATATATGTCTGAAACATTATGCAATAAATAGATCGGAATTGATTTAATCTTTAAATTGTTGATTGATTGAAAAAGTTCTTTTTTAATATGATTATAAAGAATTTCAAATGAAATATTTTCCTTTAACTCTATTTTTGATAATTTTGAACTAATAACAATATTCTCAACATCTTTTTTACTTATTGAAGAAATAAATGATCCAATAATTTCCTCACTATTTCCATAAGCAGGAGCTGTGTCGAATGTGTTAATTCCATTTTTCCAAGCAAATTTTAATATTTCAATAGTGCTGTTGAAATCTGGTTTTCCAGTAAAATTTGAAACTCCATAATTTAATCCTAATTGAGCAGTACCTAGTGTAATTTGAGATATTTTCATATAATATAATATAAGACTTGAATTGTTTTAATCTAAATTAATTTATTTTTTTCTCCAAACTTTTTTATTCCCCGATGGAAAGTTATAGTCTTTCCACCAAAATGTCTTTTAAATAAACTAATTTGTATATCTTTTTCTGTTGGGTGGTCATAATTTTGAGCTGAAAATTGTTGTATGCCTAATTCATAGTATTTATATCTATTGCCCTTTAACCATTTTATCATTTTCCATTGAATCGCATGTGAAATAGAGTATTGTTCATAATCAGGATGATTAGCACTTATTCCATAATATCCCCCGTCCTTATATAAAATTGTATAAATCCCTCCTATCGGTTTTTCATCTAAATATGCTAAAATTACTATACCATTCCCTTTTGTTATCCAATCATATTGTATTTCCCATGATTTTTCTGATCGTGTTAACCTTCCTGCAGCTAAGAAGTGTAACTTCTTGAATTCTTCAAATTCTCTGCTTTTATAACTTAGTGGTTTAACTATACTGAATTTAAATAGGTTATTTCCTTTTTTTATCTCAAACCGATTGCTTTTCTTAATATCTCTCCATAGAGTTCTCTCATCTTTATCGAGATCAATAATTTGTGTATTTAATGAGATATTTTCAAAGTTATATTTCATTAAGTAGTTATATGTAAATAGCCCTAAATGATTTTTAGCTAAAGAAGTCAAACTCATTAAACACTCATCAATTCCTTCTTGAGATGCTAAAGAATCAATTTCAGAAAAAATTTGGTTTAATAATTTCTTAGAAAGATCTGCTGAAATTCCATTTCTAAGAGCAGGATTTGGGCCATTAGAGCCACTAAAGACAAATTTATTCTTAAATCTTATTAGGGGGCAAATTGCTATGATATCATTATTCCCATCTTCGATAAAAAATGAGATTAACTTAGATTCTTCACCTCCATATTCTAGAGTATATCTTATCCAATCTGATGTATGATAAAACCAGCAATCATTAGATTCTAGGCAAAAACGATCCCATCTGGAATTATCGAATAAGAATTTTTTAATTTTCATAAGATCTTAAAAGACTAGTTAAATTTTTTATTTTAAAATTAAGAGAAATTAATTAACAATTAAATTCCTCCAAATTTTCTTTTCTACCATTACTTATTTATCAAAAATAATTGGATATGTTCAAATCAGTTGTATTATATCCTGAATAAACAATGTCATCGTTTTCCATCGTTAACATTTTTTTAACAACCCATCTTCCAATAAAGCCAGCTCCTCCTGTAACCCGAATTCCCATAAAAAATCTCGTTATTTGTGATATATATATTAATTATTTAAAACATCTAAACAACTTAATTTTATTTTTTTTTTAAAAATTGATGTTTTTGTGTATTTAATAAATTAAAAATTTTATTGAGTGTTAATTAAATCACTTTTTGCTTAGGAAATCTTTAAATTTAAGAAGAATATTAATAGGAAGAGAATCTTTTGAAATTATGGACAGAAAACCAAATTATTAGACGATTCTACACTTATTTCTGGAAGATATTCTATTCAAAAAAAAGCAGAAAAATTAATCCTTCTGGATATCATACGAAAATCTGGTTTTCGACTAATATTTGCTATCCCATTATCAAATTTGAGCAGTTCCTAAAGTTATTTTTGAAATATATATAATAGAGTAATTAATTTAAAAAGAAATTAAATTTAGTAAATGTTTAATTTTTTGATCTTAATTATTAATCATCAGAATCAATTTGCAATTAAACTATTTATAACGACATAAATAATTTCTTGAATATCACCTGGATATCACACCCTTAAATAATGATTTTCTTTGCTTTCAAATCCATGGAAAAACTTCAAATTATAAGGAGCTCACCCAATCATTATGAATTGGTCGAGCTTTACAAGAAAGAAAAGAATATTAAGCTGAAAGAACGATATCAAGCACCTTTTTGGTGCATGAACTCATAAACTGCACATTAGTCGCAGAACTAATCAAAAAGTCCCGTAGAACTATACAAACTTGGGTAAATATGTTTAATGAGGGTGGATTAGAAACTCTCGTCCCAAATACACCTCCAGGACGCCCTTCAAGCCTTTCTGAAGAACAAAAAGAAACGTTAAAAACGGATGTTCTAACACACCCTCGTGAATAAGGATACGAATTTAGCAATTGGGAGGGAAAGAGCGTGGCACACCACATTAAATGGAAGTTTTATGTGGAATTAAGTGTACGGCAAGCCAAGAGACTCCTTCACGAGTTAGGGTTCACTCTCCAACGTCCGAAATACAAGTTTCCAAAGGCCGATCCCAAGAAACAAAAAGAATTCCTGAACGATTTTAAAAAAGTCTGGATTCCCTCGGAGAAGATGGCGTAATTCTTTTCCAGGACGAGGATAGTATTCAGTTTTCGCCATCAATCATCCGGATGTGGTCGTTGAAAGGGCAACAGCCCGAAATATTAACCTATGGTGGTCGAAAACGACAATATCTCATAGGTGCAGTTGAACATCTTGCTGGAAAGGTTCACGTGGCATTATCTGACACTTTAAAAGCATCACATTTCCAACACTTTTTAGAGGGTCTCCTTACCAGGTATAAAAACTCGGGGAAAATCCTCCTGATCTTGGACAACGCCCGAGCGCACCATTCCAAGGAGTTGAAACCCTTTTTAGAAGCTAATGATGATAAGCTCGTGCTTCTCTTTCTTCCTCCATATTCACCCGATTTAAATCCGATGGAGTGATTTTGGAAGTTTTTACGTAAACAAGTCACGCATAACACTTTTTTTGACACGTTCAAGAAATTTCAGCGTGCGCTCATAAAATTTATAAGAAAATTTAAATTATCGTCAATAGAAATTAAAACTCGCTGCAGTTTTGCGAAATTAATTCCGTCGTTATAAATATTTTCCATTTTCAAGAAAAAAATATAATAAATTTGTATATCTTTATTAGGTCTAGTTGCCTCTTCGTTGTTCTCTTAAAATTGTAGATTATCGTCAATTTTAAATTCTTTAAATGCTTTTTTGGAGCCATACAGTGCTTTTAGACGCTAATTGAAATGATTTTTTTAATTTAAGACTTCTCTAGAAAAATTTTAAAGATAGATAAAAATTTTAATTTTATAAATAATTATTTGAAAATTAAAGCATGAAAAGGATAATATTAATTCACACAATTGAACAATATAAACGATTTAATCTTTTGAAAAAGGATTTAAGTACTACAAAAATTCCAATAGAGTTTATTGCTTTTAGATTTGAAATAAGATTTTTTTTAAAAAATAAAAATATTCAATACAAAATCCAAGAACAATATATTGATGACAAACTTGCCGAAGATATAGATAAAGTAGCATATAATATAGGAGATAATTGGGACAAAAATTTATTTCAGTTTAAAGGAATTACTTTAGGAGTGATAATTCAAGCTACTTTAAAAGCGTATTTATCAGATGTTATTAAAAACATAAAAACAATTCTGAATCTAATAGAAATAGAAAAACCATGTGAAATTATTACATTTGAAGATTTTAATAGTTACGCGAAAGAAATTAATAGGATACTCAAAAAAATTTGTTTATTGAAAAAAATACCATTAAAAATTATTCCCATAAATCATATTAATGTTTCCTCTATTGAAAAGAAAAAATCAAATAATTTTTTAAGTCAAAAACACGGTAAGAGTTTAGTATTACAATTTTTTTATATTACAATCAATTTCATATCTATATTACTTTGGTTTTTTAAAACATCAAAAATCTTAAAAAAAAATAGAAAAAAGAAAAAAATCTATTTAATTTATACTGCAAAAACTTTAGATGCATTAGTTAAGCCCTTTTGCAATAAACATCATGTTGTTTTATTACATTTTCGTAAGTATTCTTTTTCACCTAAATGGAATTTTGAAAATCTTCTTTTTCGTAAAAAGGTAATTTTCAAAAAATTTGTAGATGTCAATTATGATAAAAAAAAAAAAATTATATTAGAATCGAATAGATTCTTTAAGAGTGTATTTCCTAAGTGGAAATTAATTTATAATTCTCCAGATTTTAAAAAAACATTTATTTTTAATGAGATAAATTTATGGCCTTTTGTTAAAAAAAAAGTATATGAATTTATTTTTTATAATTTTAGGGAAAAAATTGAGCTTATTTTATTAATTAACAAGATTTTAATTAAAAATAAGCCAGATTTGCTTATTTTTTTTGCAGATGCTACTGAACATACTATGCCTTACGCTCTTGTTGCTTCAAAATTAAAGATTCATAGTCTCGTTGTTCAACATGGAGTAATTGGAACAAAATATGGCTATTTGCCATCCTACTCTGAAAAATTTGCCACTTGGGGTCAAATTTGTAAAAATCTTTTAATTGAAAATGGTTTAGAATCTGAGAAGATAATAATTACTGGAGCTCATCGTTTTGATCGATATATATATATCAATAATAATAAAAAATTAAAAAAAGAAATTAAAAATAACATTTATAAAAAATATAATGTAGAAAAAAATAAAAAATTAATAGTTTTTGCTACGGGCCATGGAAATTTATTTCATGGACGATCTCCTTATACATTTGAAACTCCAAATGATATCGAAAAAATGTATTATTGTGTTTTAAATACAGTGAAACATATGAAGGATTCATATTTAATAATTAAACTCCATCCTAATGATCCTCAAATATTTCTTCCTGAAGAAATAATAAAGCATTATAGTATAAAAAATGCAATTGTAATTCAAAAAGGTAATACAGAATTTATTTTAGCGGCAAGTGATTGTGTTATTACTACTACTTCTGGCACAGGTTTAGAAGCTATGATAGTTGAAAAACCTGTAATTCAACTAAAATTCAGAAAACTTACTCAAATATTATATACCTATTCATATAATTCAGTCTATGAAGTATTTAATTGTGAAAATCTTGAAACTGTGTTAAGGAACTTTTTTAAAAACCCAGGAACTCTTAAGGAAAATCAGAAGAAGTTTCTTAAAGATTATATTTTTAAACTTGATGGTTTATCAACAAAGAGAGTAATAAAATTAATAAGTGAGCTTATTGAAAATTGAATCAAGATCTCATCTGAGATTATTTTAACTATATTGATGAAAAAGCTAAAAAGTTTAATGTAAGTCGAGCTAGATATACTATTCGACCTTTATCAGAAAAATTTATGTTGGGAAGCATAAAATCTAATTATCTACAAAAATATAGATATTTAGATACATCTGTATTATCAACTATCATTAATTTGAAAAAGGATTTAAATGAAATTTGGTCAAATGCTCGAAAACGAATAAAACGAGCAATTAATTCAATGGAAAATATGTTAAAGATAAATTTCTATACATATAAAAATATCTCTGATGAAATTTTTGATGCTTATCAAAAAATGCATTTAAAGGCTGCTGGAAGGAAAACTCGTCCTGAATTCACATGGAATTTAATGAAAAATTGGATTACACAAAATAAAGCCATTTTAGTTTCAGCAGAATTGAATAAAGAGGAAATTGGTTTTGCAATTTTTATTTTATATAAACAAAATGCATATTATGCCTCTGGAGCCAATGATCCTAATAAAGCCGATCTTCCAATTGCGCATTATCTCTTTTGGAGAGTAATTAAATGGTTAAAACAAAATCTTTTTAATTATTTTGAGATTGGAGTTTTTTCTTACCCTTCTTTTTTTACAATACCAAGTGAAAAAGAAAATCAAATTTCTTTCTTCAAACAAGGATTTGGAGGTAAAATTTATCCAGTATACCAAGAAGAGAAATAATATTCATATAAAATTTGCCAACAAATGATAATAAATAGAATTACTAACTATTTTGATTATCTTAAAGATAGAAAATAAAAATAAAATTAATTAAAATAAATGAGTTATGAAAGAATCACAAAATATTTGTAAAAACTGGTATAATGAGTCTTACTCTAAAAGTTTGTTTAACGCACAACGATTATATCCGAATGAGGAGTTATGCCGATTTTTAGGTAGAGAATTTTTTTCGCTTTCGAAAGATGAGAGAAAAAAATTGAAAATATTGGAGGTTGGATGTGGGTCATGTAGCAATCTATGGATGATTGCTAGAGAAGGTTTTAGAGTATATGGTATTGATCTTTCAACTAAAGCAATAGAATTCGGGAAACTCATGTTAAAAAATTGGAACGTTAAGGCAGAATTACAAATAGGAAACATGTGTGAGATAAAATATAATGAAAACTTTTTTGATGTTATTATAGATATTTTTTCCTCATATTGTCTAATTGAAAAAAATTTTAAAAAATTTATAAGTGAAGTTGCTAGAACTTTAAAAAAAGGCGGAAAATTTTTTTCTTACACACCATCAACGAATTCAGATGCTTTTAAAAATTACTCACCAGCGAAAAAGTTAGATGATTATACTCTTGATGGGATAAGGAGAAAAACTTCTCCATATTACAAAAATTATTATCCTTTCCGTTTTATTAGTCCTTCTAAGTATCGAAAAATCCTGGAAGATCAAGGTTTTAAAGTTATTTACCTTGAGGTAGTGTCAAGAACATATAGAAATATGAAAGAAAAATTTGAGTTTGTAACAATCGTAGGAGAAAAAAATAACATCATATAAGTCCTTTATTTTTTAATTCTTCAAACGCATTTCTTGATTTATCTTGAACTTTTCCAACTTGTAATTTAACCCATTGAATCAATTCTTCAATTCCTTGTTTAAAAGAGGTTTTGGGTTCAAATCCTGATTTTTCTTTAAACTTTGAGATATCAGCAAAACAATGCCTTATATCTCCCGCTCTATACTTATTTGTAATTATCGGTTTCAATTTCGGATTTATTTTTTGTGTTAATATTTGCGCAATATTATTTATTGTTATAGGAATCCCTGTTCCAACATTAAATGCATTCCCTTTTGCTCCTTCTATTTTCATCGCTAATATTAAAGCTTGACACACATCTTTAACATTGATAAAATCTCTTGATTGTAATCCATCCTCAAATATGAAGGGAGGATTTCCAGCCAATAAGTTCGAACAAAAAATGGCACAAACACCAGTATAGGGATTTGATAAAGCTTGTCTTGATCCATACACATTAAAGAAACGTAACGCTACGGTATCTATACCATAAGTATCTCCAATTAATAAGCTCATTTTTTCTTGATGTTTTTTACTCATTGCATAAATCGATGTGGAATCCAACGGTTTTAACTCGTCTGTAGGGACTGGAATTAATTCCTTACCACAGTTTTTACATTTATATTCCCAAATTCCTTTTTCTAAATCGTGGTTATCTCTAAATTGTGGAAAAACATATCCACAAGATTCACAATTATATTTTCCTTCTCCATAAATTGACATTGAGGAGGCAACTATTAATTTTTCAACATTATGTTCTTTATTTGCTAATATATCTAATAAAATAGCAGTACCAAGCGTATTATATTCAATATATTTAGAAATTAGATACATGGATTGTCCTACCCCTACGGCTGCGGCTAAATGATAAATTACTTCAACATCTTTAATTGCTGTATAAAAGAGATTGTAATCCTGTACATTACCATTAATAAATTCAATATGTTTATTTAAATAAGCAGGAGGTTGATCTAATTTTCCATGTACTTGGGCATCCAAATTATCATATACAATGATCTCATGCCCATTTTCCAATAATAAATCAACTAAGTGAGAGCCAATAAATCCAGCTCCCCCTGTTATTAATATTTTCTTCGACATAATTTAATGAATTATCTATATAATTTAAAAGTATAATAATTTAAGATAAAATAGAGCTTTATATAAACCTCAAAACTCGTAAAAAGATTAAAAGATTTAAGTTTTGAAAAATTACGTATATTATGGACACACCTTTAATATCGATAGTAATTCTTAATCACAACGGGTTAGGAGATTTAAAGGAATGTTTTGATTCACTCTCTAATTTAACATACAAAGAAATAGAATTAATATTTGTGGATAATAATTCTCAAGATAAGAGTGTAGATTTCGTAAAAGAGAATTTTCAATGTGTTAAAATTATTGAACTATTTAAGAATTATGGATTCGCTCAAGGGAATAATTTTGGTGCAAAAGCTGCTAAAGGTGATTACATAGTATTATTGAATAATGATACGATTGTTGATAAAAATTGGATATCGGAAATGGTTAAAATAGCTCAAGAATCAAAAAAAGTAGGAATTATTGGAAGTAAAATTTATTATTATGATGATCGGAAAACACTAAATTTTGCTGGAAGTTCATGTGATAAATACGGAAGAACAACTCATACTGGTCAATTTCAATTGGATGATCCATTATTAAATATTCAAAGGAAGATATTTTATGCATGTGGAGCCTCACTTATGATTTCTAGAGAACTATATCAAAAAATAAATTTATTCGATCCAACCTATTTTATATATTATGAAGATGTTGATGTATGTTGGCGTGCTTGGATCTCTGGTTATGATGTAATATATGCACCAAATTCTTTTATCTATCATAAAGTTGGTAGAGCAATAAAAAATAATAGATTTAAACAATATTTAGCAGAAAAAAATAAGTTAAGAACAATATTAAAAAATTATGAAATAAAGACAATAATTAGAATCCTTCCAGGATATTTTCTTGAAAGATTTTCTAAAATTTACGATGCTATATATTATAAATCTCGAATATCTAGCATATTATTTAGAATTTATTTAAAGGCAATTATTTGGAACATAATACATATTAAATCATTAATTAAATATCGAAAAATTATTCAATCAAATAGAAAAAGAGATGATAAATTTTTATTTAAGATAATGAAAGAATTATTGGAATTTGAAAAAGAAACAAGGATATCCAAATCGAAAGAGAAATACTAATTAAATCTTGTTCATCATATTAATCTAATATTAAAGATTATTCCCGATATACAACATAATAAGAAAAGCCATTAAGATGACAAAAATTCTATTTATCATTTCAAGCGACCTTTTTGTTAGAAATTATATTCAGACGGGAGTTATAGACTCTTTAAACAAAGAATATGACTGTAAGATAGTTACCTCTGGAGAAATATTCAATAAAGATGAGATGGAGAAATTAAAAAATTTTGAGGGATATTATATTTCTGATCCGCAAGGAGATATCAAACGTTATAATTTTATGGATGTAACTCGTTGGAGATACAGAAAAAAATCGACTTCATTTCTTTTCAGAATTATGAGATTTACTGGATTGCGAGATTTGAATTTTTTTTCGAGCTTGAGGCAATTTAAAGTGTTTATTTCTTATGTTAAAAGAAACCTAAACAGAAATAGTAAACTTCTTCAAATGATATATGGAAATTTATTCATTTTCCCTTTCTTTATTTTTTTTTACAGATTGAGATTAACACTCAACAAATCTCTTGAGAAATATGTCGAGAGCTTAAAACCAGATCTTATACTTTTTCCATCATCTGCATTTGATCCCATAGGTTATGATATACTTGAGATAAGTAGAAAAAAAAAGGTAAAAACAATATTCCTCATAGATAACTGGGATAATCTTTGTAGTAAGACAGTGTTTCTAAGAAAACCTGATTTTATCACAGTTTGGGGAAGACAAAGCCTTGAACATGGAGTAAAAATTCAAGGTCTAAGAGAAAAACAAATTATTACGATTGGTACACCACGTTTTAACATATATTACAAAACTCTGAATAATCCTCCAAAATCTCCAATTAACGGGAAATATATTCTCTTCATAGGGGCTGCCTTGGCATCGGATGAGACAAGCGCTCTTAAAGAACTCGATGAGGAACTAGAGCAAAACGAGAATATTTATGGGGATCTTAAGGTAATATATAGACCTCATCCATGGAGACAAGGGAAAAATGATTTTAACATCTCAGATTTCAAACATGTAGAACTTGATATGCAGATAAAAGATCATTATTTACGGGGTATTAACAAAAAGAAGATCGATTTGGATTTTCAACCTAGTATTGATTATTATCCTGCAATTCTAGGTAATGCATTATTTATTGTCGCTTCACTTACCACAATGGCTTTAGAAGCTTTAATTATGGAAAAGAAAGTACTTTTAATTGTTTATGATGATGGGCAAAATTTTTTTAATACACCTAAAAATGCCTTTATGTATTGTGAACACTTTAGAGGTATAGAAAAATTGAATGGTTTTGTTTTCTGTAAAGAAAAAAGTAGATTGAGAGATCAATTTCGTGAAATTTATGTAAATATGAGCAGAGATGGTTTTAAATCCATAAAATCGGATCTAAGTTATTTTTTATTTAATGATAACAGAGAGTATCAAAAACGCCTTTTTGATGCTATTGAATATGCTATGAAATCAAACTAAAAAGGTATAATTAAGTAAAAAAAGATTTGCCAATTTATTCTTTTTAGTGCTATTATGTATTAAATAGGTTGTTTAACAAAAACTATTTTGCTATTTTTGGATATATAAAGTTATTGCTAAATTAAACCACTAAGACTTTTTATTTGCACACTTCATCTACAAGGTGAAATAGGAAGAAATAAAGCAACATTAATTATTTTTATATATATTTGAATTATTTAGTTAAATTATCAATAAGTTGTTTAAAATATACTTTCCATTCAATATTTGGTGCTATAAATCCCAATACCATATGAGTAGCAATGGAAGGCATTGGACACCATAAATTCCATTTCTTTCCAAATATTATTTGTTTCCAATTAAACCTCCATGCCTTGAAATAATAGCGAAATATATTCCTATCTTGAATTCTTAATTTGATGATATTCAAGAGTTTAAATACATTTATTTTTGTAATACTTATCCAAATATCCGAGTCAGTGGCATTAGAAGAGAATTCTTGAAACAAACCCCTAAGATATTTATTTTTTTGAAAGAATTTATTACTAAAATGATTTCTTACAAATGAATATTTTTTAAAAATATTCTTTGTCTTTATTAATGTGTATTTTGTTGTTAGAAACGTACAAGTAGTACAACTTACAGTTTTCCATACTTTATTTGAAAAAGATTTCACTTTAGATTGATAATTATGCAATGAATAATTATAATAATCAGAATGATCGTATGGTGTAATAAAATCTATTTCTGGATCCTTTTTTAATAAATTAACCATTTTTTGAAACTGATTTGGTAGATAACAATAATCATCTTCTGCTAAATAAACTGTCTCTGCATCCTCCTGTTCCGTTAATATTTTTAATTGGAGATAGAATGTTCCGAAATTTCCTATCCCTTTCAATCTAATTAATTTTAAATCTTCATTCTTAAAATACTTCTTAAATAAATCTTCATATTTAGGAGGACAATTATCTAATAGAACATAAAGTTTTACTTTAAGTGAACTTAGGGAATCTTTAAAAGATCTTATGCATAATTCAGATAATTTAAATTTATTTTTTTCAAAAATTGGTGATCTCTTTGATAGGTGAGGATAAATTCTGTAAGCAACAGCTAGGTCATATTTTTTATCATTCACAATAAAAGCTAATTTTGCCTGAATTCAACTTTTTTAATACTTTCTGTTTTTAGAATAATGCAAATTAAATAAAATTTTAGGGTAATTACAAAAACTCAGTGATATGATTTCTTTCAAGTCTTTATATATTAAAAATATAAATAAAAAAAAATAAAGGCTAAGAAAACTAAATTTTTAACGAGTTATAATATTAATGTTGTAGAAAATTATGTTTTTAATTTAGTCTAAAAATTAAAACCCTAGTTAATATTAAGGTGTGTTAATAAAGATGTCAAAGAAAATAGGAGATATTGAATCATTTGAAAAAAGTTGGCAAGGGCGAACAGAAGCTTATTATAATCACTGGACACGAGGAGCAACAAAAAATCAAGTACAATTCGCTTTTAGGAATCATTGGATTGTATTTAAAGAATTAATGAATAATAGAAATTTTAATAATGGTAAAAGATGTTTGGAAGTAGGATGTGGAAGAGGCTCTATATCATCTTACTTTTCTTATGCAGGTTACGAATGTACTTTATTGGATGTTTCGGAAGAAGCTATAAATATAGCAAAAGAAATTTTTAGGAGAAATCAACTAACAGCGAAATTTAAGATTGGTAATGCAATTAATATTCCATTCAACGATGAATCATTCGATATTATCGTTTCAATTGGTCTCTTAGAACATTTTGAAGATATTAAGCATCTTATCAAAGAACAGACAAGAGTATTAGATAAAGGAGGACTTTTTTTAGGGTATGTAGTTCCAAGATATAGAGATAACGTACAAAACGATTATATTTGGATAAATAATATTTTAAAAGGATATCTTTATGAAAGCAAGAAAAAAGTACAGCCTCAGAAAGAAAAACTTTATCGTACTGATTACAATTCAATAAAGTACATTAAAATAATGGAAAAAAATGGCCTCTATGATATTCATGCAAGTGGAATTTATCCATTACCAATGATATCCCATTCTATAGAATTTCCATTCACATTGATGCCTGAAAAAAGTGAGAAGGTTCTTCTTTCATATTTTAAAAAATGTCTTGAAGAAAGAAAAAAAAATTCTGATATGAATCCATGGTTATGTGAAGAAGGTTATGGACAAGCGTTTTTAATTTGGGGCTATAAAAAATAAATTTATTTTTAATTTTAAACGAGAACATCTTTTCTTATAAGAATTGTATGATATAAATAGTAGTTTGCTTCCTTCTCCTTTTTCAAAGGAAGATTATAAGCTGATTTTAAATAAATTCGATAGTATTTAATCCCTTTTAGAATTAAACGTCTAACAGTTGATCTTCTCCCATCTATTAAGATGAATTTAGGATAAATCCCATTTTCCCAAAATAATTCAACATCATAATTAGGTAAATGTTGTCCAAGAGGATCCTTAACTTTAGTAAGTCTTTCTGATGATAATATTTCTGGACCTGCATTATAAGGACCATCTACATATATAAAATCAAAATACTTATCATGAGCTGTATCATATGAGATAACTAATTCAGAATCAACCTCATCTACCTTAGTCTTAGCAAGAATGGCATTAACTTTTAATTTTAAACTATTAGGTAAAGAAACGAATATTTTTTCAAGCCACCATTTTAATTCATCAGTAGTTTGAAAATATATTTTATCACCGGCGAGTTTAGCAAACATAGCGGAGGATGTGCCTGATCCATATTCTAAAATAGATAAAGGGTTAAATTTATGAAAAAGTTGATCAATTTCATTTAATCTCTCGAATTGATAAGAACCCGATAAATTGCTCCCTCTACGCATTTTTAATTGAACTTTTATAATATCTGGATGATTTTTCAATAACATATATGTAGCATACCACAGCTCTATGTTGTTCACAAATAATGCCTTAGGATTTCTTGATAGAATTAAAAATTTAATTTTTTTGATTATTTCATAAACATGAAAAATTTTCAAGAAATATCTAAAGTATCTCTTTACTAATGAATCATCATATGAAAATCTAATTCCCCTTGTCAATGATGATCGAACAAATTTAAAATTTTGAGAATTTAATACAAATTCATGAGGTAATCGCAATTTATTTTTAATCATAGTCTACACTTTTAACTTTCTACTTAGAAATATGAATCTAACTTCTTAAGCATAAATTCAGCATATTCAAAATCGATGAGAGAATCTATATTTATTGATCTTTCAGGTGGTAAAACTAATCCTCGAGAGTCCTTTCCTTCCAAGGTATTCTGTTCCATAATGATTTCTCTTTTCATTACATAAATTACTCCGCTTCGTAAATAAATAGGAGACAAATCTTGTCTCCTTTTATATTTATATTTATCTCCCCACAATGAAATCATTTTATCTCCTTTAAGCCTATACATCCAAGCAGGATGTCCATTTTCTACTTTTTTTAAAGATATAACTGAATCTGCTCCTGTCTCTTGAAGAATTCTTATAGCCCTGTCAATATCTTTACCAAGTTTAAGTGGTGTAGTTGGTTGGAGTAATACAATTATCTCAATTAGACCAATTTTAGATTCGAGAAAATTCACAGCATGTTGGATTACGGGAACGGTGGGAATTGTATCCTTGGATAACTCCTCTGGTCGTTTAATAGTTTTCATTCCATACTTTCTTGCTAATAACAATATTTCCTTATCATCTGAACTTAGATAGCTATCTGTTAGGAGTTCTGAATCGTTAATAGCATCAATTGTATAGCAAATTAAGGGTTTTCCTCTAAGTAGTTTTATATTTTTTCGAGGAATGCCTTTAGATCCTCCTCTGGCTGGAATTATTCCGATAATGTTTGAAACCATAAGTTTAAAAAAATAAGAAAAATTATAAAAATTTCGATAAATTCGAATATTATAATTTAAAGTTACGTTTAAAAGTAAATCCCCATATATGAAGATTTTAATCACCGAAAAAGACTATTTCAATGAAGATATACAAGAGATGTTACACCAATTAGGGGAAGTTAAAGTAATTGACACAAAGATGGAAAACTTACTCGAGTTTATAGAAAATATTGATATTTTACTGATTGGTCTTGAATTCACAATAGATAGAAACATAATCGAAAAAGCAAAGAATCTTAAAGTTATTGGAACTCCAACAACGGGATTAGATCATATTGATATTGAGGCTGCAAATGAAAGAAATATTAAAATTTTAAGCCTCAAAGGTGATTTTGACTTTACAGACAAGATTCATGCTTCATTTGAGCATACAATAGCTCTTATGCTTACTATTATGAGAAAAATACCATTTGCTTTTGAGTCCGTTAAAAATTATTCTTGGGAACGGAAAAGATATGTAGGACATGAACTTAAAAACAAGGTATTAGGGATTTTAGGTTATGGCAGGATTGGTAAAAAAGTAGCAAAAATTTGTACTCAATTCCAAATGAAAGTGATTGCTAACGATATTGACTTTGAAAAAATTAAAAAGGATGGATTTAAGGCAGTTTCAAAAGAAGATCTTTTTAGAAAATCTAATATAATTATTATTTGCGTGCCATTAAAAGAAAGTACAATAAATCTTGTGGATAAGAAAGAATTTCTACTAATGAAAGGGGGTTGGATAATTAATACATCAAGGGGCAGAATTATTAATGAGGATGCATTATTGGAAGCCCTAAAGACGGAAAAATTAACTGGTGTAGCTGTTGATGTCTTAAGCACAGAAAACACATCCTCACATCCTCATTCGAATAAATTGATAGAATATTCAAGAACCCATGATAATATTATTATCACACCTCACATTGCAGGTTCTACTTTTGAATCTATGAGAATGACAGGGCGTTATATAGCTGAAAAAATTATAAATATTTTTAAGAAATGAATAAACGGTGTTAGTATAATGGTAAAAGTAATTGCAGAATTTTGTCAAAATCATTTGGGAAATTGGGATATTTTAAAAGAAATGATTTGGAAAGCTGCTGAAGTAGAAGCAGATTATGCAAAAGTACAATCAATGCTAGCGGAGGAATTGACCTTCAGAGAGAGATTTGAAGAAGGTAAAATCATAAATGATAAAGTAGAAGTGATGAAAAGACCCTATAAACCCGAATTTGATCGCTTGAAACCAATGGATTTAACTAAAGAGTTATTTCAAAAATTTGTTGACGAATGCAAAAGTGCTGGTATAGAACCCCTTACAACAATTTTCACGAGACAAAGAATTCCATTTATTTTATCTTTAGGTATGAAAGTAGTTAAAGTAGCTAGCTATGATTGTGGTTCATTTCCACTTATAAGAGAATTGAAACATAGATTTAAATATTTACTTATTTCTACAGGGTCAACTTTTGATGAAGAAATCGAAAAAACAGCTAATATTTTAAAAAATAGCAATTTTGCATTTTTACATTGCGTGACAATTTATCCGACACCCTTAAATGTATTAAATCTCAAAAGAATGGATTACTTAAGAGAGTTTACTCAAGATGTGGGTTTTTCGGATCATTCCCTTATAAAAAGAGATGGTATAAATGCTTCTATTATTGCCTTAGCATTGGGAGCAGATGTAATTGAAAAACACTTTACAATTCTCAAACCTGAAATAACAAAAGATGGTCCTGTATCAATTAATCCAAATCAATTAAAGGAATTAGTTGAATTTGCGAAGCAAACTCCAGATGAAATAATGGAATATGTGAAAAAGCATATTGCTAATTGGGAAATCTCTTTAGGAAAAAAGATAAGGGAATTAAGTCATGAAGAATTATCAAATAGAGATTATTACCGTGGAAGATTCGCCAATAAGGTAAACGGAGAAATAATTTTTAATTGGGAAGAAAAAAAAGTCTTATAATGATTTTTCAATAGATTAGAATGAAATATATTTTTACTAATTTTGGGTCTGGGAATGGACCATATCTAAGAACCATAGATATGGGAATTGAACTAATTAATATATTTAAGGATAAATTAGATGAGGAAATATCTATTTTAGTTCCATGGGTATATGGTGAAAGACAAAAGCTTATTATTCTGGAAGAATTTGAGAACCTTATCAAAGAGAATCCCAATTTAATAATTTTAGATAAACATCTTGGTCACCATTTTAAAAAAATATTGTATAATGGACGAAATTATAATATTATCATGAAAGAATTAATTGATTCATATGATCAAGTTGAAAAAAACATTCAGAATTATCTGAAAGGAAATTTTAAAGGTGAAAATTTGGATGGAAAAACTATAAAAATAAATGGTTCAGATATAATTTTGGAAGTTAGTCGCAATCCGAATGTTTCAACAGATATAAAATTCTCTTACTATACATCAATAGGTTATTTCGAAAAGATCCTGCAAAAATCTCTCGAATACACTGAATTAAATTTGAATAAAAAATTATTAAAAAAATTCTTGCCAATCGCAAATAAAATTGAATCAAATCAACAGCTTTATTTTCAACCTGAGCCCAATTGCTTTTCTTATGAAAAAGAAACCAAACCATTCAAAGAAAATGAAATTTTGGTACCCCCTTTATTTCATCCCCCTTTAGAAAATAAAGAAGATTTGATTGAAGGTTTCTATATTCTTGTTTCTGGAATTCCTTATCTTAAAAAAATTTATAAATTTGCAAAAGAGATCAACTATAAAATTTACACAAACCAAATCCTTGAAAATTTTAAAGGAGCGCAGAAGGAACTTCCAAGGATAATAAATAATCCTAATATCAAATTTGTTTTTGCTAGACCAGCATGGAATACAATTTGGTTTTCTAATTTATCTAAGAAACCTCTAATATATCTTGATTCCACTGAAGGAGATTTTCCTGAAATTTATTTTAATGTTCAAACAGTTAAGAAATATAAATTTGGTCTTCAATATAAAGAAAATTTATCCATTGAGTATTTAATAGAAGAAGCAGAATTCCACATACCTAAAATTACAAAGTTCTATAAAAGAATCAAACAAAAATATGGAACTTTTGATGGAATAAATTTTTCTTGTAAAATTATTGCAAATGATTTTTTGAAAAAATATTAAGTTTTAGCTTTCATTATTAAGAGTAAAAAATGAATGTTTTAATTGAATAACTATAAATATTATAATTTGAAGAAAAGATAAAATATGCAAAAAATTTTAAGTAGAATCAGAGAGAAAATAGAAGAGATTTCTGGATATACAATAATTAAATTACCTTCTGGAATCTCTTGGGACGTAAATTTTAGAACTTTTCAGAACTTTTTTAAGTCAATAAGAGATGTTAAAGGGAACATTGTAGAATGTGGGGTTGGATTTGGAGAAACTTTTCTAATACTTACGCGATTAGTACGTCTTGAGAGAAGAGAACGAAATATTTGGGGGTTTGATTCTTTTGAAGGATTTCCAGAACCCACTATGCATGATAAAAGCCCTAGAAACCCTAAGAAAGGTGATTGGAATAATACAAGCAAAGAAAGGATTATAAATTATTTAATTCAATATGGAATTGAACCTTCATTCATAAAAAAAAATATAAAAATTGTCAAAGGTTTTTTCAATAAAAGTTTAGATAAATATGATGATAGATCGATTGCTTTATTACATTTAGATTGCGATTTATATGAATCTTACAAAGTATGCCTGGAGCGCTTATGGCCTAAAGTAGCAGAAGGAGGAGTAGTTTTATTTGATGAATATAAAACACCAACTGCTTTTAAAGCTTTTCCTGGTGCAAGTGTAGCTATTGATGAATATTTTGGACAACTTAAAAAAAAAATCAGATTAAATGAATATGCAAATAAATATTATATTTTTAAAACTTAGGTTTTTTTTCTTAAAAGAAAATTAATCTGATTCTTCTCTAAAACCTAACCCTTGATAAACCATACCTTTTACTTTCAAAACTTCCGATGGTTCAAAAATACTCCAACCATCGAATAAAAGGCATTTTTTATTTGTTTGATTTAATAGAGTTACGATATCAAGCTGGCTGAATAGGGGATTATTGTTCATTAGAACAACAATATCAGCATCTCTAAAGCCTACTTCCAGAGAACAACTAATTACTCCAGTACTTTCTATATCATCTTTTTCAATATTTGGATCAAAACCATAAATATTTTCCCAATCTTTATCTCTTAATAATTTTATCAAATCTAGTGTAGGAGAACCTCTCATGTCCGAAGTTTCAGGTTCTCCTTTAAATGCAAAACCTAAAATAAATAATTTACTGCTAGTCCTATTTTTGTTATTTTCTTGAGAAAATTTTTCGATTTTAGTAAAAGTATAGAAAATTAATTTATTATTTATTTCTCTAGATGCTATAGCTAAATTTGATCTAACATTAAATTCTTCAGCAACATTAGCATAAATATAAGGGTCTTTTTTTAAGCAATAACCCCCTACAAAGCCGGGTAAAGGTAATTTATTTCTTGAATATCCTTCTGTAGCGGCTTTAATGATTTTTGATGCATTTAAGTTAAAATTGTCACAAATAAAAACAAGTTCATTCGCAAATGCAAAACTAACATCCCTAAATGAATTATTTAACAATTTTATCATTTCTGCTTCTTCTAAAGAATCTAATGCTACGATATTAGGAGATAAACTCCTAAAAAAATTCGAAGCTATATCAAGACATAATTTTGTATAACCCCCTATTATTTGTGGCAAGGATTTTAATTCTTCTAAAGCTTTTCCTTCAACTGTTCTTTCTGGTGCAAATACTAAATAGAAATCTTTTCCACATGTTAAATTTGATTCTTTTTCTAAAATTGGTAAAATCATATTTCTGCAAATACCAACTGGGAGTGTAGACCGAAGAATTATTAAATCACCTTCTTTAAGCATATTACCAACATCTATACTTGCTGCTTTAACATCGGTAAGATCAGGTTTATTGTTTTCTCCAATAGGAGTTCCCACACAAATAATATAGATATCATTATTGTTAGGAACAAGAATTCTACTTAAAGATAAATTTTTATTTATATTTCTTTTTAAAAAAAAATCTAAATTTTTTTCATGAAAGGGTGGTCTTCCAGCACTTATTTCTCTTAACAAATTTGCATTTTCATCGACTCCTAAAACATTAAATCCGATATCTGCTAAAGCAACCGCTAATGTTAATCCAACAAATCCCATTCCAACGATGCAAACATTCTTAAGTCTAATATCTGATTTTCTCCAAATCTCAAAAAATGTTAGAATATCAACAACTTTATTATCTTTATCAACAACAACTATTTTATCAACTTTTCTTTGATGTAGTCGTTTTTTTTTAATCGCCTTACTTACTTTATTATTGATCATTTTTAACATGGAATTAGGGTACATGGAAGATAATACAGTTATAGGTTCCTTAACCATGATTTCTGATATTTTATTATCAATATCAATCCCTCTTATTATTGCTCTTCGAATGTCACCATCTGTTACAACGCCTAGCAATTTTTTTTCTTCACTAATTATTAAAGCAATTCCGCTTGGTAAACCTAGCTTAGGTACCGCATTGATTTTCTTCATAACTTCTTTTATTGTTAAATCGGGATTTACCATTATTTCTTCAATATTTTTTCTCATCTTAAGACTCTCTCATGTTATAATAACAATTTAATCTAAATTTTTTTTTTTTAATTATCTTCTATTTTTTTATTTAATTCGGTTAATTTGTTAAATAGATTTTTCTTGACTATTAAATAAATTTGGAATAGTATTCATTCCTATTTATTTAAACTAATAAATAGATCTTCAAGTGATAATTCCTGCTCTTTTAGACTTAAAATATCATAATTTCCTAAAATTGAAAGCAAATTCTTTAAGTATTTTCGATTTTCAATAGTAACAATTAATCTATGATTTGATTCATTTATCTCCTTTATGAAGTTTTGATGGTTCAAGTCTTTTTTTAATTCATTTTTTTTATCTGTAATTAATATTTTAAATTGAATTTCATTATGCAATGCTCTGTTTATATCTTCTTTAGTGCCAATTCTAATTAATTTGCCTTTGTTTATGAATCCAATCCGGTCGCATAGTTTTTCTACAAACGACAAGTCATGGCTCGTTAGTAGTATTGTGCCATCAACATTTTTTAATTTCTCAATAAGATATTTTTTTAAAGTAACATCTAAACCTGAAGAAGGTTCGTCTAATAACAATAACTTACGATTTAATAAAAATGTTCTACATAAAGCTAGTTTCATTTTCATTCCACTGGAATAACTTGATGCATATTGGAATAACCAATCTTTTAATCCAAAATCTTCTGCAATGGCAAATATTTTTTCTTTGTAATTTCTTATTTTATATATTTGACAGAAAAACTTTAGATTAGCATATCCAGTGAGTGTATAATATATCATTTCTGCCCCTAACATTAACGCAATCTTTGATTTTGCTTTCAGTGGTTCTTTAGCTAAGTTAAAACCGTCTATTGTAGCATATCCACTTGTCGGTTGGATTGCTGTCGTTAGAATTTGGGTCAACGTTGTTTTCCCTGCACCATTAGGTCCTAATAATCCGAAAATTTCTCCTTCTTTAAGTGTTAAATTGACTTTATCTAATGCTTTTATTTGTCTTTTACCTTTTAGTTTATAAATCTTGGTTAAATCAAAAGTCTCAACTAAATTCGAATTCGACTTCATTTTAATTAATATCCTACAACTCCATATTTATTATAAATAATATTAAAAATCCATAGACCAACTATAGGAACGCAAATTGCCCCCCCAACTATTATACTTACGTGAAGTGGATTTGTAACAATTAAGAGAAAGACATTATTATTTGACCAAATTACTCTTATAAAATCAAATATATAGTATAAAGGATTTATAACTGCTAAAGATTGAAAACGCGGTGGAAAAAAATCAAAAGGATAATTAAGGCAGCTAAACATAAATAAAATAGTAATACCAAGTGATACTATAGGAGTAACAGATGGTTTTGAGATCGCAAGAGCACCTAATAAAAGGCCTACACCACTGAATATTAAAGCTATAAAAAAATAAAAGAGAAATAAAAAAAGTATTGAAATAAAAGATAACGGCGAGATAAATAAAGAAATAACAAAAAAAATAGTAAAAGGTATAGCATTCATTATCATGTAACTAAAAAACATTCCAAAAAGTAGATTTCTTCGATTAAAAGGAGCAATCATTATTGCATGAAGTGTTTTCCAAACTTTTTCTGCACCAAATCGACCGGGATAAACATTCCTAATTCTTGCCATTATACTTATTTGATATGTTGTCATAACATATAACATAAAATTTTGAGAGTCCCAATCCCCTGTTTCTGAAAACGTAAAAATCTGTCCCAAAACAATTAGGGGTAATATAAGATTTAAAATGGGAACAAGAAAACGCAATACTACAGGAAGTTTATATCTAGTAGTTAATTTAAGTTCCTTTTCTATAACAGCACGTATTTGATATAACTCATCTTTAATTCTGTTAATAATCTTCATTTAAAGTAAAGACCTTTTACTTCTCTTTATATTTATCATTTATTACAATTGATAAGCAATTCTTACATCAACAACTAATTTTAAAATGTTTTATTTCTTAAAATATTTTTTATTTTGGCGCTCCTCAAATCTAAATGAGTATTGCAACCATATTTGATACTTAAATTATCTTTATCGATTAGAATTTTTTCCATATATAATACTTAGGCACACGTTTCAGGTTTCAACTTTTAGTTAGATGAATTTTATTTTCTCTAATTAAATTTTCTAGTATCTAAGTATCATTATTAGCATTTCGGTCTCAAATTTTTTCAAGGAAGCGATTCTGATTTAACCTAAATTAAACTTTCAAGATATTCCATCAACCTATTTTTAAGTGCTTTGCTTGAATACTTTTTCTTTATTTCTTCATTATTCAACTTGATTCCTTCTTCCATGACCACTTTCATTTTTTCTACTAAATCACTAACGTTATCTCTTTTGAAAAATAAAGCATAATCTCCTAAAATTTCTCGATGTACATAAGTATCAGAAGCTATAACAGGTTTTTCAATAAATGCAGCTTCTACTGGTGTCATCCCAAAGCCTTCAAATAGAGAAGCATCCACGTAAAAATTACTTTGATTTAAGACATTAAAAACATTTTTCATATCAGGAAAGTAATAATGAGGACAGTCTAATTTAACAGCTTTATCAAAATGCTTCCCTAAGACTAAGATTTTAAGACCTAATCTTTTAGCTGCATCAACAAAAACATTTTGTCTTTTCAAAGGCACTACTCTACTAATATTTATAGCATCATATTTTATTCCTACTTTAGGTAGAGTTAAAAGGTAATCTGAATTAACACATTGATAACACAACAGAGTTTCAAGTTTTAAAAACCTTTTAACGCAGTATTGTGTATATTTTGAAATAGATAATATCAAATCAGATTGTTTTAAAAATCTTCTATAATTTTTCTGATAATAGAATCGATTCCCATATGATCTGCGAGTATAATTTTGAATAGCATTGGAAATGAAATTATAAAGTCTAATACTTTCAGGATCCGGTTTAATAGTATTTATTAGATTAGACAAAGATGTAAATCTCTTGCTTAAATTAAACAAAATCTGTTTTATTGTCTTTTTTGTGGTATTATGATAAAGATTTTTTTGTAATCGCCATATTGGAATATCTGCGACGATATTTATTAATTTTATGTTGTTTTTTTTAATAAATTTAAGGTTTTTGTATATATCATACATAAAAAATCTATTTTCCACGATGCATATATCAGTATCAGAAGTAATTCTATTTGAAATAACTTTATGACCATCTTTTTCAAAATAATCTTTTACAAGATGTAAATAATAAAAACTATAAAGGGCAATTTTCATGTTATGTATTTTCTAAATTCTATGCTTATTTGTCAATTATGATTTAATAATTTCTACTCTCAATTAAAAATTTTTATCTACTACTAATGTGGAGAGAATAGTTTAATTTAAAACAGTTATTTTTTTATTGTTGAAAGGAACCAGTTAATTCTAATCTCATTAAAATAGGAATTAAAATTAAAGAGAATAAAACAAATATAGTACTAATAAACTTTTAAAAAATAAATATATTAATTTTATTAAATTATCTTAGATCTCTTTAAAATGCTTTATCAAATTTTTGAAAAGACTATTTTATTTACATTAAAGACTAAAAGATTTTTACCAGTTTGGCAAATGTTTAGTCGATTTATAAGGCATAATTATCGTTTTTTTATTTTTTGGGAAAAATTAGGTTTTCATATATCTCCTAATCATTACTACGATCCTCTTCCTATAATCACCGAATTATCAGATGACATATGGAATAGAAGATCGAAACTAACTGGTATAAATATTAATGAGAAGACACAATTCCAAATTCTTAAGGAATTTTCAATATTTAAAGGTGAATACGATAATTTTCCCCTTAATAAACAAAAAAATCTTCAAATATATTATGTTAATAATAAAGCATTTGAATCTGTTGATGGTGAAATTTTGTATTGCTTTATAAGACATTTTAAACCCAAAAAAATTATTGAAATTGGCTCAGGAGCATCAACGTTGTTAATTTCTCAAGCGATTATTAAAAATCGTGAAGAAAATAATTCCATCTGTGAGTTTATAACTATCGACCCTTATCCTAAAAACTTTGTTGAAAACAAACCTCCTGGCTTAACTAAACTATTAAAGGATAAAGTTCAGAATATTTCTGTTTCTTTTTTTGAGGAGTTAAATGAAAATGATATTTTGTTTATTGATTCTAGTCATGTTTTAAAAATTGATAGCGATGTTTTTTATGAATATTTAGAAATTTTACCTAGACTTAATAAGGGAGTATTAGTTCATGTCCATGATATTTTCTTACCAGCTGAATATCCAAGAGAGTTAATTCATACAAGTTTTAGATTTTGGAATGAACAATATCTTTTACAGGCGTTTTTGACTTTTAATGAAGAATTTGAGATTTTATGGGCAGGAAGCTTTTTGCATTTAAATTATCCAAGTATACTTGAAAAAGCGTTTAATTCTTATAATAGAGATAAAAGATGGCCAGCTAGTTTTTGGATTAGAAGAAAATGAACGTTTCTCGTATTATTTAGCTGTAACTGTTTTATCCTGTACAATTTACTCAAGTGAATAAAAAATTTTCTTTGCATTATTCATGAAATTTTTAAATCCATTCCCTTTTATTTAAAACCAAGAATCATTATCGTATCGGCAATGCCTTGCTAAATTAATCCTATAACTTAATTTTTGGTTATCTTATTATAAATAAACATCATATGGGAATGTTAAATAAGAAAAGTCTTAATGAAATTTGCCTTCTTCTTTTAATTTCTTATAATGATCAAGATCTCTATATTTAAACACTTTAGCAGGATTTCCTCCAGCTATAGCATACTTAGGTATATCACATGTTATTACACTCCCCGCTTGAATTACTGCTCCTTCTCCAATTTTATTTCCACCAAGAATAATTACTCTTGATCCAATCCATACATTATCTTCAATTATTACATCTTTATGGAAGTAAGTAGAATCATAGGGAATTTTCTTACCCTTATCATAATTATGAATTGTAGTATACACCATAATATCCTCTCCCGAATGAAAATTATCTCCAATAGTAACCTTTCCTCCACCATAAATTCTCATTCCATTAAAGTTACAGTTTTTACCTAGATGTGTATATTTTGAAAGATTAACGATAGATAATTCATTGATATAAGGAATATCTTTATAATTAGCAATAATCTTTAAATTCTTAGCTGTGTTCAACTTATGTTCTTTGATATAAGAGCGTTTTAATATTGTTACATATTCACTAAATTCAAATACCAAACGCTTTACTATTTGTTTTAAAAACTTTATTGCCATATTTTTAAGGGTTCTATTTAACGTTTTAAATTCTGAATTTAAAATTATATATTTTACTTTTTTGAATTCTAGTTTAGTAAAGTAATTAACCTAGTATCCCAAAAAATAACCGTCTCATATCCTTCAAGTCAAATTAATTTTAGAATTTATTGAGTTAATTATATTCAGAAACATTTTTTTTATCTTAGTAAATGTTGATTCTTCTGTTTTTATATATTTTAACCATATTTTATTTGTGTTATATATCCATTTTTTAAATTCATCAATTTCTATAACATTTAGTTCAACTAATCTAGTTATTGCATTATTGACATTTTTTACTAAATATGGTTTTGGTTTTAAATATTTTATTATTCCTTTAGCTTGCATAGTATAAACCTTTATCTCCCATTCTTTGTCATGAGCTCTTCTATAAGAAAAATTTTCTAAAATAGGTTCTCTTCCCCCTTTTTTGTTCATTATCTGATGGTAATGAAAAGTATCGAATATCCGCCCATATTTAAACCCCTCATTAAGAATCAATTCATGAAAGATAATATCCTCATTCCTTTGGAGATAATCATCATCTATTTTAGTAGTAATATTTTCAAAGGCTTTTATTCGACCCATCTGACTCCCTGAAAAGGCTCTCTCAGTATTCTTAAGACTGGGCATTTTTAATTCTAATAATACTAACATTCGCCTGTCACATTCAAACCAATCATATTTCTTTCTATGTTTTTTCATGGTTTCGTACCAATTCTCAGGAAGATAGACATCTGAATGTAAATAGACGAACCATTCTGTTGTCACTAAAGAAATTAATTCAGCAATACAATAGCCAAGAGATCGATGTGTAGATTGATTAAACACTTCAACGCGAGGAAATTTATTAAGTATTTTGATTGAATCATCTGTACATCCACCATCCCCAATGATTAATCTATTTATCGGTATTTCTCTATAAAAGGAATATAGATTATTCTCAAATAAAGGATTTGTATTAATTAAAGGTATTATAACATCAATTGGGTCATCCTCAAATGTTTTTCTTTTGTCAATGAATTCTTCTTCACTGCAATAGTTCTCTAAGAATGATTTATGTGTCATAATTTAAACTAATTTTGTTGTTAAAAATAAATTTAATTAAAGAATTCTTTAATTGAATCAATGATATAATCTTGATCTTCATTTTTGAACCTCAAAGAAAATGGTAAAGATAAAATTTTATCTGACAATTGTTCTGTGAATGGAAAAGTACCTTTTACATACCCAAACTTTTCTTTATAAAAGGATTTAAGATGTATAGGATAAAAGTAGATTTTAGTAAATATTCCATTTTTAAGAAGGTAATTTTGTAATGCATCTCTTTTACTAGAATCTTTTAAAATTACGCTATATAACTGGTAGACAGTTTTAGAATTTTCTAGTTCAGCTATTATTTGAATATGTGGAATCTTACTTAATTTTTCATCATAATATTTACCTTTCTCTCTTCTAATATTTATAATTTTATCGATTTTCTCCAATTGTGAAATTCCTAATGCTCCACATATAGTTGGCATCCTATAATTATATCCTATTTGAATATAATCCATTTCATTAATTGTAGAAAAATAATTTTTTCCGTCTTTCTCTACTCTTCCATGAGATCTGATTAAAAGGAGTTTTTCATAAATTTTTCGATCATTCACACAAATAGCTCCACCCTCACCAGTTGTAATAATTTTATTTTGACAAAAACTCAACATTCCAGCATGCCCAATAGTCCCTGCTAATTTATTATTAATCGTTGCTCCAAAACTTTCTGCATTATCCTCTATCAATATTAAATCATGCTCTACAGCAAGTTCATACAAAACCTCAATATTTTTACATACTTTTCCCCCATAATGAACTGGAATAATTGCTTTAGTCTTTCTAGTTATTTTTTTTCTAACATCCTCTAACTCTAAACCTAAAGTTTCATCTTCTATTTCTGCAAATATAGGTTTAGCTCCTGCTAAAATAACACAATTTGCTGTAGATATAAATGAAAATGAGGGAACGATTACTTCCCCAGAAGTTATCCCAAACGCTAATAATATAGCATGGAGCGCAGAAGTCCCAGAGTTAAAGGTAACTACGTGATTTATATCAAGATATTTTTCTAATTCTTCTTCAAATCTACGGATTTCGGGGCCTGCTGCCCAATACGCTCCTCTTTTTATTACATCTGTTACGAATTTAATATCTTTATCATCCCAGAAAATATCGAAAAGCGGGTAAGATTTTTTAATGATGTCATCACCTGGTTAAATTAAGTTTAATTTCTTTATCAAATCTTTTATTTCTTCCTTTGATAAAGGTTCTACATTCTCAGTACTGTAATTAAAGTTTTCATCTACTAAAACTTTAGTTCCATTTTTTTCGGAATAAGGATTTTGAGAAGTATAGCCAAAATCTGTTAAAGGATATACTGTATACATCTCTTCTGTTTCATAACAAGATAAGAATTCCACATTTGAAATTAATTCTTCATCAATTTTTTCTCCCAATCTTGGACCTATTTTCTGAATTTCAATTGTTCTTGGATCTCTTCCTATTTTTCTACAAAATTCCTCAATTATAACTTCAATTAAATCCTTGATGAGGATTGTAGGCATTTTGAATACATGAATCTCACCTCCACTAGATGAAACTGTCGCTTTCAAGACTAAATTTACAGCCTGTGAAAGAGAAAGGAAAAATCTTCTCATATTTTCGTCAGTAAGAGTTACTTTTTCTCCACTTTCAATTTGTTTTTTTATTAATGGAATTATTGAACCACGTGAACCAAGAACATTGCCAAACCTTACAATTGAAACTATAGTTTTATTCTTACCTTTTGTTAATTCTCTTGATATACATAATCGCTCACCTAACATCTTAGTAGCACCCATTACAGTTGTAGGAAAAACAGCTTTATCTGTAGAAATATGAATTAATTTTTTTACATTACATTTTAAAGATGCTTCAATTATGTTTTCTAATCCATGAATATTTACATCAATTGCTTCTATTGGGTTATATTCTGCAATTGGAACATGTTTTATTGCTGCAGCATTAAAAACATAATCAACTCCATCTGTAGCTCTATAAACTCTTTCAAAATTGCGGATATCACCTAATAAAAATCTTAATTTATATAAAGAATCTTGAAATCTTAATTTAGCTTTCCATAATTCATTCTCAGAATTGCTAAATATTCTAATTGTTTCAATGTTATAATTTAATAGTTGGGCTACAATTTCAGAACCAATTGAGCCAGTTCCACCTAAAACTAGGATTACTTTATCCTTAAAAAAATCTGAAAAATTATCCAATTCTTATTCACGAATTATTTTATAATCTTTAATTAAATTTATTAAAATTATAATAAGTCATTAATTTTTTCTATGATTATTTTCATATCATTGATATTATATCTTTGATCTATTGGGATTGGTATTAAATATTTAGTTAAATCGTATTCAAAACTATCTTTCTGAACTCTAGAAAATACTTCCTGCCAATATGTAGAGATGTAAATTTTATTTTCTATTAGATATTTTTTCACCTTTTCATTTTTTATTAAAAATGGGTATTTCAAGGGTCCATTCAAAGTTTTTGATTTTAAATTTAATTCATTTAATTCTTTGAGTTTTTTATGAAGGTAAGAAAAATTTTGGTTTCTAACTCTTTTAATTTGTTTATAATTTATTGATTTTAAGACTCTATTAGTTAGGTTTGACATAGTTTTTAGAGGCTCTTTTGAAAATGACTCCTCAACAATTTTGTAGTCTTCATAACCTTGCTGAGAATCGTAATCGAACCTTTTTAAAAGGTGAATACACTTTTGAAATGAAGTAGCCTTTTCAAGTTTTTGATCTAAAAATTGATCTGTATATAGATACCCTCCATCGGGAACACCAAAAAATTTTCTCGGAGAATAGAAAACGGGAAATGTTGTGGGTTTTGAGAAGAAAGATTGAGAATTATCGATTATCAAATTTCCTATTTCGTTTGCTAGACTCTCAACATTATCCTCATTAATTCCGAAGTAATTAACATATAATAGAAATTCATTCTTATTTAATTCAACTGATACAATAGGTTTAAATTCTTTACTAATAGAATAAAATTTATAAGGGATATTTAGTTTTTTGATTGGTTCTAAAACACTATCACATATATAATATGGAATATGAATTTTTTTTATTCCATAGGCTTTAAGAATATAAAATAAAGCATTTCGTCCACTATTTAGTTTTAATGCATCTGGATAATATTCTTTTCCACTGTTCAACTCAAGTTCAGAATATCCTCCAATTTCTTTCATAAAGAATGTTAATACAAATTTGATAATTATATAAAATTGTTTTTGATAAAACTATTATTAATTCTATTGAATTATATTATATTAGATTTTTTAATTTCAATTGATTGTAAGTGCTATGGAAATTAAGATTGGAAATAAATTTATAGGAGATAAACATTCTTGTTTCATTATAGCTGAAGCAGGGGTAAATCATGATGGAGATCTGAAGAAAGCAAAAAAACTTATTGATATTGCTAAAGATGCGGGAGCTGATTGTATAAAATTTCAAACTTGGATCACTGAAGAAATTATCACTAAAGATACAAAACAGGCTGAATATCAAGAGAAAAACACGGGAAGAAAAGAATCACAATATGAAATGATCAAAAAGTTGGAATTGAGCTTCGAACAGTTTGCAGAATTAAAAAATTATTCAGATAAGAAAAAAGTTTTATTTCTCTCGACTCCTGATGATGAAAGAAGTGTAGATTTTTTAGACGATTTAGGCGTTGAAGCATTCAAAATTGGGTCCGGAGAAATCACAAATTTATCCATTTTAAAAAGAATCGCAAAAAAAGGAAAACCAATAATAATGTCAACTGGAATGTCTATAATAACTGAAATACAAGAAGCGGTTCAGACGATTTACAAGACAGGTAATAATAAATTAGCTTTATTACATTGTACATCTCAATACCCTGCAAAATTTGAGGATGTAAATCTTAATGCTATGATAACTCTTAAAAATATCTTTGAGACCATTATTGGTTATTCTGATCATACAGAGGGTACAATAGTACCTCAAATTGCAGTAAGTATGGGAGCTAAAATTATTGAGAAACATTTTACATATGATAAAAACGCTATTGGTCCAGATCATCGATGCTCATTAAACCCAAATGAGCTTAAAGAAATGATAAGTGAAATACGTAAAGTTGAATTGATTATGGGTGAAAGTGATAAAAAACCTACTAATGAAGAAAATGAGTTAAAGAAGCTAGTAAGAAAGACTGTCGTGGCAAAATTGGATATTCCTAAAGGTGAGTTAATTACAAAAAACATGTTAACGTTGAAAAGGTCACCTGGAAATTTAGAACCAAAAGAGTTATATAGAGTAATTGGTAAGATAAGCCAAAGGGTGATAAAAAAAGATGATCCTATTAGATTAAATGATATTAAATAAATTTTAAATAGATTAAATTAAAAATTAAGTCGGAAGAGTATTTTGTATGAAGATTTTTTTTAAAAAGTGCTCAAAAGAAGACTTTGAATTGTATTACGAACTAAAGTGTGATGAAGAAAACATTTATTGGACTGGTCATAAAAGATCTCCTGATAAAAAAAATCTTAGAAAGTGGTTTAATGATCAATTAGAAAGAAAAGATAGGATATTTTTTTTGGTAAAATCACAAAATTATCCCAATGAAGCCATAGGATATTTATATTTAGATATTATAGGGGAAAATAAGAATATTATAGAAACAGGACACGGGGTTCATAGTAAGTTTAAAGGAAAGGGGATTGGAACTAAAATTATCAAATTTGCCTTAGAATACAGCAAAGAAAAACTCGAGTTTATTGATAGGGTAGATGGTTGGATTGCGGAAGATAATATTGGGTCAATAAAAAATGTTTTAAAAAATGGTTATTTTGAGAGTAAAGATACAAAATATATTTATTTTGAACCATTGAAAAAAGATATTGTGATGAAGAGGTATTTTTTTGAAATTATAAGGGTTAAAAAAAGAATTTAGCAAAACAAGAAAAATGATGAAAACCGTTGTTTACATTTCAGGTTCAAGAGCTGATTTTAATTTAATGAGCCGAACACTTGTAGAATTAAATAATTATGTAGATCTAATAATTATTGCAACAGGAATGCATCTTTCAGAAAAATGGGGCAATACTATTGAGGAAATAAGTAAATATGATTTTAGAATAGAAATAGCAAAAGTGATTTTACATGATAAAAATTTGAGTGAATTGGTGGAATCTTTAGGGGAAGAGTTGATTAAAATTTCCCAAATAATCAAAAAAATTATTCCCGATTTGATTATTGTTGAAGGTGACAGAAGTGAAATGTTAGCTGGGGCAATAGCTGGAGCATATTTGAATATACCTGTAATACATCATGGAGGAGGAGATATAAGCGAATCTATTGATAATAAAATTAGATTTGCAATAACGATGTTTTCTGATTACCATTTGACTGGAAACATCGAGAGTTATAATAGATTGATTGAAATGGGATTACCTAATGATAAAATATTCAATGTTGGTGAACCCGGTTTAGATGATATACTCGCAGAAAAATATACCCCCAAGGAGGATATTATAGATAAATATAATATTGATAAAAATAAACCATTACTTTTGCTTATTTACCACCCTAATACCTGGGAATATGACTCTATTAAAGAAAACATAACACAAATTTTGGAGGCAATTAAAGAACTCAAGCATCCTACTATTGGTCTATATGCCAATGCAGATGCTGGAGGAGATATTATAAACAAGTTTTTAGTAAAATATGAAGTAGATTTGCCACATTTAAAATTATACAGACATTTATATAAAGAAGATTTTTATGGTTTGTTAGGTGTTTGCAGTGCTATGATCGGAAATTCTAGTGCAGGGTTAACAGAGCTTCCAGCATTTAAAAAACCATTTATTTGTATAGGGACACGACAAAAAGGAAGATTGAAAGCTAACAACGTTATCGAAACAAGTTATCAAAAAAAAGAAATTATTGAAGCTGTAAAAAAAGGATTATTTAGTGATGAGTTTAAGAAATCTTTAGAGAAATTGGTTAATCCTTATGGAGATGGAAAATCATATTTAAAAATAACAAATATTATATGTAAAATCTTAAACATCAAGAATTAAAAATGAATATTATAGACAATAGAACGGAATGGGATAAAATTTTAAAAGATCAGTTTAGTAATCTTGACGATATTTATTTTGAATATGATTATTTTGATCTATTCACAGAGACTTACAAGGCAAAACCAGAAGGTATATTTTGGGAAGATGACGTCATAGAGATTTTTTGGACTCATTTAGTACGAGAGATTAATAAGATAGAATATTTTAAGGACATTGGTTATCTTGATTTAGTCACTCCTTATGGCTATGGAGGACCATTGATTAAAATTAAGAAGAAAAATAATAATGAAGTTAAAAACTCTATCTTAAATTTTTTTAATCTCTATACTAATTTAATGAAAGAAAAAAATAGAATTAGTGAATTTATTCGTTTTCATCCATTATTTAATAATTGGGAATTATTTAAAGAGATTTTTCCTGTAATGTATTTAAATCAAGTTGTTGCCATTGATCTTACCCAAAATTACGATGATATTTGGAAAAACATGACGAAAAATACAAGATATTATACTCGAAAAGGATTAAAAGAGTTTAAAAATGTAGAAATTACACAAAATCCATCAAACTCAGAAATAGAGAACTTCGTTAATCTTTACAAGGAAACAATGGATAAGAATCAGGCATCACAAAAATATTATTTTTCAAAAGAATTTATTAAAAACCATTTCAAATCTAAATGTTTATATATTGAGTGTAAAAATAATAATGAAATAATAGGTGCAATATCATTATTTCTCATAGGAAGTAAGATAATGCATTATCATTTAAGTGCGACGAATTATAATGTTAAAAATCCTCCCTCAAGAGCAATTCTTTGGCATGCAATTGAATGGGCTAAAGAAAAGGGATTAAAATGGTTTCATTTGGGAGGGGGAGTAGGAAAAGAAGATAATCTTTTTTATTTCAAAAAAGGATTTTCCAAGACTTATTTTAAGTTTTATATGGGTCGAATAGTACATAATAATGAAATTTATCAAATATTATCATCTTTAAATCCTAATATTGAAAGAGAGCCAAATTTTTTTCCAAGTTATCGAGTAGGAATGAACGAGAAAATAATATAATCATAGTTTTAACAAAATATTGATATTAATATGATAAAACATATAAAAATTAAGGATAAAACAATTGGAGAGGGTTTTCCAACTTTTTTAATAGCTGAAATGGCTTGTGCCCATCAAGGAGATGTTAAAATTGCATATAAAATGGCAGAATTAGCTGCAAATGCAAAAAGTGATGCTATTCAAACTCAAATTTTCAAGAATGAATTGGAATTAACACCATTGAATAAGGATTGGGATTTAAATGCAAAACTTGAATTATCCTTTAGTGAATGGGACAGTGTAATTAAAATTATTAGGAGTTCGAAATCTCTTTTCTTTTCTTCTGTCTATGATCTTGAAGGTGTCAAGTTTTTGATAGAACAAGATGTTGATGCATTTAAAATACATTCTGCTGATGTCTCTAATCCTGAAATGTTACAGGCTGTAGCAAAATCCAAGAAACCAATATTTTTAAGTACTGGTGCTTCAAAAATAGATGAAATTAAGAAGGCTATTGATACTCTTAAGAACAATGGAACTCAAGATATAATTTTAATGCATGGTTATCAGGGTTTTCCAACAACAATTTCAGATTCTAATTTGAAATTTATGAAGACATTAAAGAAACTTTTCGGATTAAATGTAGGATTTTACGATCACGTTGATGGTGGGTCTATACTTTCAAAAATAATTCCGATAATGGCAATAGGATATGGTGCCCAAGTCATTGAAAAACACTTTATTATTTCAAGAGAAGAAAAAGGAATTGATTACCAATCGTCATTAGATGCACAGAATTTTATGGAGTTTGTTGATAAATTAAGAGAAAGTGAAAAAGCAATTGGAACCGATAAAATCCGAGATTTTTCTGAAGGTGAGTTAAAATATAGAGAATATGCTAAAAAATGTATTGTTGCAATTAAAGACATACCAAAGGACACCATAATTAGTAGAAATTTAGTTGACTTTCTAAGAAATGGATTAGGTATCTCTCCAGATGAATTTGAGAAAATTGAGGGGAAAATAGCAAAAAGAGATATTAAACAATATGAAAATTTAGGTTATGAGGATTTTTAATTGAGTTTTATTATAACTATTGAGAAAATATAATAGATTATAATAATCTTAAAATAATTATAACAATTTTTAATTTAGTTAAAATTCCTATGCTTTATTATGAAGTATGTTATAACTATAACAGTTAGAATGAAATCTACTCGTTTGCCAAAAAAAGTACTATTAAAAATAAAGGGTAAACGTTATATTGATCATATGATTGATCGTCTTAAATTATCTGAGAGAGCATCGGAGATTGTACTAAGTACTTCAGAAAATGAAGAAGATGATATTTTAATAGATATTGCTAAAGATAATAATATAAAATATTATAGAGGACATCCTGATGATGTGATGCTTCGAATTTACAATGGTGCTAAGGAATACAATGCTGATGTAATATTAAGTACTACAGGTGATAATGCATTTACTGATCATGTTTTTATGGATAAAATGATTAAATTTTTTGAAGAAAATAATGCGGATTTCGTGTTTTGTGAAGATTTGCCCCTCGGAATTCAGACATATATCATACGAATGAATACTATGAAAGATGCAATTGAAAGAAAAGATGAGATTGATACTGAAATTTGGGGAGGATACCTAAATCGACCAGAATTATACCGTGTGTTTCAATATAAAATAGAAGATCCATTTTATAGGCATCCTGAATTAAGGTTGACTTTAGATTACCCTGAGGACTTTGAAATATTTAAAGTTATATTTGATAAATTGTATAAGGAAGGTGAAATTTTCTCATTCAAAGAAATTATGACTCTATTGAATAGCAATCAAGAAATTATGGAGATTAATAGAAAAAAAGAGCAAATGAAAGCACCTTCATTGAAATTTAAAAATTAGATAATTCAAATTTTAAAAATTAAAGAAATTAATTTATTCCAGTATTTATAATACATTTCTCGATCTTCAAGGAATTTCTGAATTTTTTCCTTGAAATCTCTGTAAGTGTTTACATAAAAAGTTTTATCTTCTGGAAATAAATCTTTCATATTTATTTGATTATAGGGATTGACAACTAAAAATGGCATTGATCCTAATAATTCTAAGACATAACTGCTATGCAAAGTTATCGCTATATATTTGTATTCATTTGGTAAATCTTCAATCTCGTCAATTATATTAATTTTGTTAGATAATAACTTATCTTTCTCTGTTGATCCTGGGTGATATTTAGCAAATACTAAGATCTTTAAATCTAAAGCAATTTTTTCTATATAGTCTATAATTTCCTCATAGATTCCCTTCGTAACTGAGGATTTTCTTGATGGGGTTGATAAAACATTTTGATGGATAAAGAATATAGCAATTTCTTTTTTGCTAATACTCTCTTGATTTAACGAATTTATGGGCTTAAATAACTTGAATTTAGTGTCACTGGATCTCTTATAGTGATCTTTTTGTATCTTTGTAAATACATTAAAGACATCATAATTTATAATTGTACCATAAATTCCGAGTCCGTGTGCAGAGTTAATTACCTTTATTTTTAATTTTTTTAGCTTTTCTGTTAGATAAACTGATTCAGGAAGAAATTCTTCTTTAGTATAAAATTCTTTTACTGAGGGGAATTTTTTTTTTAGAAAATTACTAAAATCATCGATTTCCATTCTTTCCTTCATGATATTTAACAACGGAATTTTAAGATCTACTGAAAATAGGCTAAAATATATTTTAATGGCAATTTTTGTGAGGACTAGGAAATTTATTCTTGGAACATAAAAAAAGTAATTTCTTTTTTTCTTATTCAAAAATTCAAGATAATTTTTTTGACGAAGTGTAATTTTTCTGTTTTTTATATGGGGAGTAACATAAATTATTGTGTTTTCAAGTGATTTTTTAAGTTTATGAATATATATATTTTCAGAAAGGGCAAACCAAGCCCTAAGCATCTTTTCATATTCTATATTTGGATTGAAATTAGATGATTCTTTCGGAAAGAGGTTTTTTTTCAAATGATATTCTTGATATTGTTGAAGAAACCATAGAAATAATGAAATTGGACTAAGCTTATTTCTGTCATGTCTTATTTCTTTTATATTTATATTATATGAGTAAAAAAGGCTTTTATCTTTTTCTGAGATAAAAGATGCATGTATCTCATCTATATCTAATCTTTTTTTCGATAAATATTTAATTAAAATTGCTTTTTTTCCGATGTCCTCGTTAATAGCAATAAGATGATTGAAAAAATGCTGTTTGAATGAAGTATTAAATTTGATAGTGTGATAGTAATGGTTAATTATATTATTTTTAATATCTCGCAATTCAGGTTTTTCATAATTAATTTGATTTATATTAAATTGGAACCTTTTTTTCCCAATCCTAAGTTTTACTAAATTTAAATTAAAGTAATATTTATATTTGTTAATTAAATTTATGAGTTTAACCATTTTATTAACAATTTAGAGTATCATTAATTATAACTAAAGAATTCTTTAAAATAAAAACTATAATAATTAACTGTACTAAAGATTCAATTAACATGAATTTTAATAAATAATTGGTTTTTTCAATAAATTTTCGTAAAGAAATCGATATTTATCTATTACAATATTCCAATCATAATTCTCTTTGACAAAATTTCTTGCTGAATCACCTAATTTATTTCGTTCTTTTTGATTAGTCAGATAATAAAGTATCTTTTTTGCCAATTCATTTATGTCTTCTGGCTCAAATAAATCGCCGGATATGCCTGGTTTTATCACTTCTCTTAAAGCTGGCAAATCACTTGCTATTACAACTTTTTTCATAGCCATAGCTTCAAATTGCTTTAAAGGAGTTACAATCCTATTTAATCTAGAATTGATACGAGGAATAACGATAATATCCGCTATTGAATAATATCGATTGATCTCTGAGGGAGGAACATTACCTGTGAAAAGAACAACTTGGTCTAATGATAATTTTTTAATTAAATTTTGGAGTTTCACATAATATCTTCTGTCATATCCTCCAACAAGGAGTAATATAATGTCTTTTAATTCATTCCTGACAACTGATATTGTCTTAATAAGAGTTTCAATACCTTCAATCTCTCGAATTGAACCAATATAAGCTATAATATGTTTGTTTTCAATTTCAAAGGTTTTTTTCAGCTTCATGTCAGAAGGAATAGGTTGAAACGATTCAATATCGACAGCATTTGGTATAACATATAATTTATCCTTTTCTATTCCGCGATTGATTAATTCTTTTTTCATCAAATTACCTAGTGTTATTACAGCATCGGCTTTTTTCATCAGATCTGTTTCCTGTTGCCGCATCTCTAAGTATTTTGAATCATTTTCTTTATATAAACCTAGAATAACATTTGTATCTTCCCATAATCCTCTAACTTCATATACAAATGGAATTCTGTTTTTATGGGCGACTTTTTCCCCTAAGCTTGAAAAGATATAAGGTGTATGACCATGAATTAAATCAATATCTTTTTTAATGACAATCTTTTCAATAAATTTCTTAGGAATTTGTAAATAAGAATAATAGACTAAATTGTAATATTTAATAATTTTTGGATGGTAGTAACATAATTTATGAACCACTTCTTTACCAAAATTTCTTGGATATCTAATGTAGATTACAGTTTCAAAAAAATCAGCCTCATTCTTTCTTATAAAAAAAGGTCTTGTAAGTGCATATGGGTGAGCAAATTTCTTTTGATGAAATAGAATATAGTGACTTCTGATTGTATATCCTACGTATTCCGGAAAAGATTTATTAAGTAAATGTAATACTTTTGGCTTAAAATTTATTGAATTCAAGATGAAAAATTTTACTTTTATTATCGTTTTACTTTTAAATATGTAATAAATAAAATTAATATTTTTTTTATAAAATCTTAGGCAAACAATGTCAATAGAATAATCATCTAAGCTATTATATCGTTTTTAAAAAATTTCTAATTAAATTAAGTTAATTATAATTCGAAAAGGCTTTCTAAATATGATTTAAATGATTGTTGATTATAGATCAATTTTTATAATCAAATAATTATTTGGTTATGTATCTAATTACAATGAGATACAAATGAACTCGATGGAAGAAAGTTGATTAAATAGAATTCATTTCTATCTAATATAATTATTACCTATTGAGGCTTGATTTATTGATATTACCTTTGGAGAATATATATGTTTGCAAATAATAGAATTGTAACTAAGTTTTACAAGAGTTATTATAGATTTTATAAAAATAAGAATAACTTAAAGAATATTGAAAAAATCAATAATCCAATATTAAAAATTGCATCTAAATCTATAGAACAGGTAATAAGTAATAAAATTACACCGGAAGAATTGAAATGGGTAAAAGGAATAAAAAAACTTAGAGATAATTTAAGAAAATCAACAGTAGAAATTAATTTTGAAAATTATGGGGCAGGAACACACATAGATTCAATATCCTTGGAAAAAAAAGGAAATAAAGTAATTATAAAGAAAACTATTGGACAGATTTGTGAATCAACAGTTCTATTCAAATGGGGTTTATTACTCTTTAAGATTGTAAAAGAATTTAAACCAAAGATTTGCT
>SDBU01000500.1_pt1 | contig 54599 bp, 42 predicted proteins | sample 2277071 | NCBI WGS metagenome assembly SDBU01 (sample SAMN10397929, study PRJNA504765) | marine sediment metagenome | isolation source: marine sediment core GS08_GC12, 126 cmbsf | place: Arctic Ocean: Gakkel Ridge, Loki's castle | collected 2008 | reverse complement strand
CATCATTCCAGACACACATAAGTTTTCAATCACTACCTTACTGTGGCTCTTGGCAAGGTAGGTCGTCACCTTGTGTAGTGCGTCCTGTCGGATGTTGAAAACCCTCAGGTACATCTTTGCAAGTCGTAGTCTTGCCTTATCGCGGTTCTTGCTTCCCTTCTTTTTTCGTGACAGACTCTTTGAGAGCTGTCTTAATTTCCTCAGTCGTCTTCCCAGAGCTCGTGGGTTTGCAAAGGTGGTACCATCACTCAGTGTGGCCAGAGTCTTCACTCCCAGGTCCACTCCCACTGGTGTTCCTCTAACGGGTTGTGGATCAATGATATTCTCCTCCACTGAAACCGAAACAAACCACCTGTTGGCCCGTCGTCGCACAGTGGCTGATAGTATCCTTCCACTGTAGTAGCTCTTCCTCTTCTCCTTGATGCGGACCTTTCCAATCCGTGGGAGCTGGATTGCTCTCTCATGAAACCTGATGGTCCCATACAGTCTGAAGCTGTCCCTGACACCACTCCTCTTGAAGCGAGGAAATCCTATCTTCTTCCCAGACTTGAGTCCTCGAAAGAAATTCTTGAAAGCTTGATGAAGGTCTCTCAGGGCTTCCTGGGGTGCACACTTCGATGTTTCGTACATCCATGGGAACTCTGTTTTCTTCATTGAGTTGAGGAGCTTGTGCTGCTTCATGGCGTTAGTGAACCGGTCATCACCCTGATTGTTCTTGTACCGTGCAATCCTCTTTTCGAGACCCCAGTTGTAAGCAAAACGAGCTACTCCTGCATGTTGAGCAAGGTGCGACCTCTGGATGTTGTTGGGGTCCAGTTCATACCTGTAAGCTCTATTGATCAACATTCAGGTTCAGTAGTAGGTCTGGAGGGGGTCTAATAAGCTCATACAAGAATGGTCTATATTCAACTATTGGTTTCATTGATGTCTAGGTTTGTCTAGGATTTGCGCAGCTATTGACAACCCCAACCCTTCTCTTCCTATTTTCTATGTCCTTTTCTGTACATCAATACTATTTTTGACATATTTGGCGCTAATCATTTTATCAATTGAATATTTTGGGCAACACGTATATACCAGAATCATACATTTTCCATTATTGTGCCGGGAGAAATCCAATCGCAACTAAGGGTGCGTGTCCGTTCCGAGAGTGATTTCAGGAGTCAACACACAACCTCCATGTTTAGACTTGGTAATTAGAAACTTACCCGTGGACGCTCTGGCGTCCACACCTTATTCTTCTTCTGAAATTTCTTGCCAACGGTGACACTGTATCCAGTGATCCATTTCAATCTCTTCTCTCTCAGGAACTTCGGTTTTGCAGATTTCTTTTGTATATACACATCGAGGATGGAATGGACAACCGGGTGGAACATCGGTCAAATCTGGAGGGTCTCCAGGAATACCGCGTAGTCTAGGTCTCTTTCCTGCACGCATCTGCATCATTGCAATTGTTGGGAATGATGACATTAAACCCATAGTGTAAGGATGTTTAGGATTATGGAACATCTGAACTGCAGGTCCCGACTCCACAATTTTGCCACAATACATGACAGCAACAATGTCAGCAAGTTCTGCAACAACTCCGGCATCATGGCTTATCAAAAGAAGTGAAACACCGAACTCTTCCTTTATCATTCTTAGGACATTGAGTATCTGACGCTGCATGGTAACATCCAAGGCTGAAGTTGGTTCGTCTGCAATCACCATGTAGGGTCCTGCGATAAGAGCCATAGCAATCAGTATTCTCTGACTTTCTCCCCCACTGAAAGTACCTGGGTCCATAACAAATCGAATATCTGCATCCGCAAGTTGGACTATTCCCAAGTATTCGAGTACCTTTCTTTTCATCTCAACGAGTCTGACATTATCATCATGAATCTCTAATACTTCTGCAGTTTGATGACCTATGCTATGTTGAGGGTTAAGCGCATGCCCAAGACCTTGAGGTATCAGACTAATCTGCTTTCCACGAATCTTGACCAGCTCTTCCTGAGGTAATCCTATTATTTGCTGACCCCTGAATATTACACTACCTTGAACTCCGGGTCTATCAGTTTCTCCTTTGATACCTTTGGCAAAGGCTTTCATGAGATCAGGATCATTTGAGGTTGCCGCAGTGAACTTTGCTATTCTTTCAAAGAGACCTAGCATAGCAAGTGCCATACTACTCTTTCCAGAACCACTTTCCCCCAAAAGACCTACGCATTCACCTTCTCTAACTACTAGTGATACGTCATCTACTGCTCGCACTAGACCTTCCTTTGAGGGATAGTACGCCTTCAGGTTCTCAACAACTAGGACCGGGTCACCTTTTGTCATGCAGTCACCAAATTGAGCTTGAATATTTTTACTAATAAAGCGTGTTGAAAGAGCAGTAATGATGATTTAACTAAATCGGGAATTATAGTATATAATAGGAAACCTTAAACGAGGTTCCGAAAGCCACCAGCAAAATGTATCACTTACACATTTTGTAAGCTAAGTGCATGTAGTATCCAATTAGACGATTCATTTCCTCGACGTGGGTGCAGGTAGCAACGGGGCATTAGTTGGGGATAATTCACAATGACAGGAAAGCGAGAATCATGGATTACAATTGCTAAGGCAGTAGCATTAGTTCTCGTTATTTTCATTCATTCAAATCCGGTAAGAGATTCTTTCTCATCATTTCTTACAGGAATGGTGATGCCTGCATTCTTTGTGCTCTATGGTGTTGCTCACAATAGTGGGAAGAGTCGTGGTAACCTCAAGAAGTATTTTGTAGGTCGCGCCCGAGCGTTGATGATTCCATACGTCGTTCTGACTCTGGTTATGCTAGTAATGTATGCAGCTTTTTACCCTCAAGTTGATTTTGGATTTACACCAACTGATTTTGCCTTATACAGCATATATGGAAACGGTCCACTTGGACGAGTCACTCATCTGTGGTTTCTACGGACTATGTTCTTCGCTATAGTTCTGTTCGGACTGGTTGATCGTTACTTACATAACAAATCCATTGTTTTTCGCTTGATTCTTTTGGCATCTGCTCCAGGAATAGGCGTGATGTTAAAGTATGGAACTGGAGTCGCACTTGTTCCATGGGGTATGGATTCTGTCTTAATTGCATTATCCTTCATGATGGTTGGAAGTGAAATTCGAAGGTATCGTCATCTCTCCCCCTGGAGTGTCAATCCTTATGTTGATGTAATTGGTCTTGTAGCTGCTTTCGCTACATATTCTTACTTTACTGCTGTGAATGGCTTTGTCAATATTGGAGAAAGTCTCTATGGTGTTTCTATTTACAATTACATGTTGACTGGAATTCTTGGTACCTATATTGTATGTCTTCTTTCCTTTTACGCAGGTAAGTATAGCAATCGTTTAACTCGATATGCCACATCATACAATAATCTCGGGCAAGAGATCTATGAAATACATCCATTGATAATCGAAATTAATGTCCAATTCTTCGGAGGCTTATTAATTTGGGAATCATTAACATTCTTCCCCGAAACCCCATTATTGATTCTCAATTTCGTAGCTGCAATCTTCGTGTCTTACTTACTTGCTTCACAATTAATAGGTAGATTTGGTATTCTTCAGTTGGCGTTCATGGGTTTCAGAAAGACTAAGGAAACTTATCCCAAACCAACATTCCCTGTTCCAGAACCCAATGGAAATAATGATGTCGATAGTACAGAGCAATCTGTTCAGTTAGATGAAGCTTAATATGTATTCTCCAATAATGCGAAACACTACTTTTTCGATACTTTAGAACTTAGGAGATCCAGACGCTTTCTCGATACTGTCCCAAGTAAATTTCGCTGAGAAACAACCAATACAGACGCAGCCTAGTGAAATGAGAATGATTATTCCTCCATAAAATCCTAAAGTATATCCCATCATTAAGAAAACAAGTCCAAAGATGCATGTAAAGAATGTAACACAACATCCGCCTACTTGTTTGGCGAGTGTTCCTATGCTATCATCTCTACGTCCGCCCGTTGGTGGTGGCGGAACTTTGGGTTCGTCAATTTCTGCCAACAATAATCCCCACCGAATAACGGATATTATCCGATATAATTGTTAGCATATTTCTTTATAGAGAAATCACCATTCAGGAAGTTCTTCATATCTATGGCACATAATGAAGTGACCAACTTCGACCTCTCGGAATTCTGGAATCTGCTCTTTGCAAATATCTTGCACATACTCACAACGCTCTTTGAAAGGACAGCCAACTAATGGTATTGATACGTCTGGTAACTTACCTGGGATTCCTCGCATCCTGAGTCCCTTCTCTTTCATCTTTCGAATGACTTCCATTGTTGGATTGCTCATAATGAATGCCCGTGTGAATGGATGTCCTGGCGAGTTCATGATAGTTTCAGTAGTCCCGAATTCGACAATCTTACCTGCTGTCATCACAGCAACTTTGTCACAGGTCTGAGAAATTGTACCTTGATTATTACTGATCATCAATAATGAGAGATCTGTTTCTTTGCGGATAATTCCGATGGCATCAAGAATACGCAACTGTATTGCCATATCCACCGCAGTCGTGGGTTCATCAGCTATCAATAGATCCGGATAGGGAATAAGTGCCATTGCTATAAGTACACGCTGGTCTTCACCAACACTGAATTGAGACGGTTTCATATCCTTACGAATATCGACATCACCAAGCTCTACCAAATCTAAACTTTGTAACACTCGCTTCATCACGTACCACTCTGTGAGCCTGTTATCTTCATCATGCGCACGTAGAACCTCTGCAGTCTGTTCTGAAAAAGTTGAATAGGGGTTTAGTGATTTAGTAGAACCTTGTGGTACGTAAGTGATTGCGTCACCTCGAATCTGACGATATTCCTTTTCATTCAGAGTTAGAATATCCTCACCTTTGAACCAGATGTGCCCCTCGACACCTGGCAATTCTATTCCCATTTCTTCTGATGATAGACCTTTTTTCCTAGCTTCATCTTTCAAAGCCCATAGTTTCTTATTTTCTTTATTTCCCGCTGTTGATGCATAAGTACGGGATAGATTATCAAAGAGACCAAGGATAGCAAGAGCCACAGTTGTTTTTCCAGATCCGGATTCACCAAAAAGGCCTAACGACTCTCCTTTCAGAATTTCAAATGAAATGTCATTAACTGCGCGAACGAGACCTTTCTTTGATGTGTAGAAAGCTTTGAGATTTTCTACTCTGATTGTAACATTGGTATCTTCCGAGGTCATAAATTTTCAATAGATATTCCACTCAAATACTATGTGGCTAACGCATGAAATCGTAAATCACGTAGTACTATCATCAGTTTCACCCATTGTAAATGCCTTATACATGAGTGCCATCGATAAACCAATGAAAAATATGATTGCAAGGATGGCTGCTATCGCTCCTAGACCTACAATTTCATTGAAACCAATCACTTCACTAATGAATTTAATTGACTCATCCATTAGAACAATCGACATCAAAGACCCAAAGAGAAAACCTGCTCTCTTCATCAAGAGAAACTTCCACCAGGGTTTCCCTTTTACAGTTGACCACTTCTCAGCTCCATACCATAACAATCCTCCAGTAAAGCAAAGGGTGAGATTGATGAGGTAGAATGGGATGTATAATAGATCTGATGGCCAACCCATTTCAAGAGCGAAATTCGGAATCTGATGATGGATTGCATCATCAATTGAGATTGAATAGTACAGTATCGACATGTAGAAAATCTGGAATAGAAGAATATGATATGAAGCTCTACCAACCCGTTGAACGAACCTCTGAAATGACCCAGTGGGTTTCTTAGGTATGAGCATCATCGCTACCAAGAATAGAAATGCTGCATATCCATAGAAGATTAGAGAATAATCACCTCTAATGAACTCCTGAACAAAGTTGAAGAAATCACCAATGGAATTTGGCAATGCCCCCAATACACCTCTATGTGTACCGGGTGAAATTGTCACATAGTCTACCATTAATATTATACTGACAGTGAAGTATAGATACATGAACCAGTTTCTTTTCTCTCCTAAATCATAACCTTTAGAGAACCATAATCCAAGACCCACTGCTGGTAGAAAGAAGATGATGTTCAGTCTAATTGCAGATACTATGAATTCTCCCAATGCCGATTCGATTGGATATGGCAACCATATGTACATGATAGCTTGTAGCACTATCTCTCCCAGAAAACAGAGAACTACTGTGAGTATAGGGTGCTTCTTGAATAACCAGTAAATGACAGGAAATACAACTATTGATCCAAAGAGCACTGCGATGAACCAGTTGCCTGGTCCCCAAAAGGGAAGGGTTCCAAGAAGCGTGTATTCATTGAATGTCCACAATCCAGTAGCCATACCGACCAAGATTGAACCCAAGTAAAGCCCTGCAAATGGGATTACATACCGTTTGAATTTTCGCTTGAAGGATTTCCATGAGTATAATTCTTGGAGAGTGGCTGCTCCACTATACTTGAATGAATACGGTATATTGAACCCCATGACGATCAAGAAGAATGGGATTGATAATCTCTCCCAGAATATACTTCCCATTGCGCCTTTAATCTCCCAAGTCAGACTGTGATCCATTATTACAAACGCGATTGCAATTGCCTTCAAGGCATCTAATTGAAAATAGTACGGTCTCTTTGGCTCAACAGTTTGCTCCAATTCAATCTCAATCTCTTCAAGATTCGATAATGATTCTGGGGTTGACATGAAGATTCGTAAAACACACACACTTACCGATAATATAACATACTACGTATGCAATATTTGGCTTTGATAACCCTTCATTTAAATCATAGATAATGAAGTTAAGTTAACGGACTAGATACGAAATGAACGACAATACGATAGTAGAATGGCTTGTTGAAGGTGACGTTTCAATACAGTATCAGGTTTATCGTGATTTGTTAAATTCCGAAAAAACAAAGCTAAGACAGAGGATTGAAGCTGAGGGATGGGGTGCAGCTCTCCTTTCTCGTAGATTAGAGAATGGTCATTGGGGACGTGGATTCTACCAACCAAAGTGGACTTCGACACACTATTCACTGTTGGATTTGAAAAGCTTGAGTATAGCACAAAAGAATCCAGAAATAAAACAAACGTTGGGTTTGATTTTCAAGTATGAAAAAGGATTCGACGGAGGGATTAATCCAAGTAGGACTATCAATAATAGTGATGTTTGTATAAATGGAATGGTTCTTAATTATTCATCATATTTTGGAGTTGAAGAAGCCGAGTTAAAATCAATAGTTGATTTCCTGATTTCACAGCATATGAAGGATGGTGGTTTTAATTGTCGTTCAAACAGAAAAGGAGCAATACATAGTTCACTACATACAACTCTTTCTGTTGCTGAAGGTATCTTGGAATACTCAATAAATGGGTACAAATATCGAACAAGTGAACTACAAAAAGCGGAACAGGAATCCAGAGAATTTATCCTTCAACACAAATTCTTCAAATCAGATAGAACGGGAAGGACCATAGATAAGAAAATGCTAATGCTCTCATATCCTTCTCGTTGGCGATATGATATCTTAAGAGCGTTAGATTATTTTCAATTTGCGGGCGTTGACTATGACCAGAGAATGGCCGATGCTCTTGGAGTGCTGCTAAAGAAGCGAAGAAGAAATGGAAAATGGCCACTTCAAGCAAAACATCCAGGTCAAACGCATTTTGATATGGAAAAAACTGGAGAACCGAGTCGTTGGAACACATTGCGAGCTCTAAGAGTATTGAAACATCTGGATTCTGCAAATGATGGCATCTTATAATGAGAAATACATCAAATCCTTAAGTAGGACCTACTGGTAAATTAATTTGATATTAGAGGTTCCTACGTCATGGCATTTTTGAATCGGTCAATAGCATCAGTCTATTTTGCATATGCACTTCAATCAACTGCACAAGCAATAAGTTGGCAATTCGCAGTATACTTTGTCAAACACGATCTGAATGCTACTTCTTTTCTAGAACTATCCCTCGCTTATGCCCTGCCCCCATTTGTAATTATGATAATGGCTCCGATATGGGGGTCACTTTCAGACCGCTGGAAAAAACGCAAGATATTCATGATTATGGGATTTATTGGATATGCTTCAACTTTCATCTTCTATGCTTTTGTTTTCAATATTATTCAGTACTTGATCGTGGCGGTAATAGGTGCTATATTCTCATCAGCTGCTCTACCAATGGGTCAAGCTCATCTTACAACTGATGCTGACAACAAGGGTGAACGCTTAGGGTATTTTGTTGCAGCTCAATCTGGTGGTTGGTTCATTGGGGCTCTCTCTAGTGGTATCTTATACGATATTATTGGTATGAGAGTTCTATTTCTTGTTGCAGCTGTTCTTTCTCTTGCAGCAACTGCAAGTTCAGCGATTCTGATCAAAGATATTCCCTTCAATAAAGTGGTTAACTCTGGAAAACAGCGAATCACCGATATTCTAAAGAAACCAGGCATGAGCCGCCTAACTGTAGCAGTTGCTTTCAGTCAGATTGGAATGAATTCCATTGCGGCATTTCTTGCTATTATGATTGTTGACGAACTTGGAGGAAGCACCGCACTTGTTGGGCTTTCAAATTCAGGTGCTACCCTCATTGCAGTCATTATTACTGGATATATTGGTAAGGTTGTAGATCGCCGAGGACCAATTAAAGTTCTAATTCTCGCGTATTTCTCTTACACTATTTTTGCTTGCTTCTTTGGTTTAGTACAGGATCCAATAGTCGCTGCAATTCTATGGGCGTTGCCAATTTACCCCTTATCCGCAACTGCAACATCAGCATTGGCTGCACTAATATCGGAAGAAGATGAGCGAGGAAGAGCCATGTCTCTGGTGTATGGTGCTCAAAATGCTGGAGGTTGGATTGGTCCAATAGTTGGGGGTCTCTTTGCGGAATACGTTTTCCTCTCAGTGCAACCAATCTCGTTCATTAATGCGGCATTCAATTTTGTAGCACTGCTTCTTGTTATCTCGCTGTATCGTACAATGGGTCCCTTGAATGGACAAAAGGATGACGTGCAAAATCCCATTAAGCCTCCATTTGAAGATACGGATGATATCTTCCAAGACGAACAATATTGATATGATTTGTTTTGAATAATTGAATCATGCCAGATGGATGTACAGCAGGTGCCAAAATTATTGGTGACAGGTATTACTTGTTAAAAAATCGAGACATGATTTGGGGCGGATTCAAGGATACACTTGTCTTTGAGAATGACGTCTTCTTTGTAACCGGTGTCAATGTCGGCGATGGTGAGTTGAGTGGGGCGTCTTTTGGTTTCAATAGATCTGGTTTGGCTGCATGCAATACCACTGTACTTGTGACACCTCACAAACCTTACGATATTTTACTCGAAAGAATTCTTAGAGAAACCGAAACAATAGAAGACGCTTTTGAACTGGTCGAAAATGATTTGGAAAACGGAGAAAGGTATCATTGGTGTAACTTCGTCCTCGCTTCACCAAAGGGAGTAGGTGCTATCGAGATTGGAGATGGTGTTGCAATTCTTGAGCAAGATCCGAAAATCATCACCAGAACAAATCATCATCTCTTATTACCCACAACTGATATCCTTCGTCGTGCTTCCCTTGCAGAACGTGAGGCTGGAGGTCCTTTAATTACTAGCCAACGCAGAAGGCAGGAAGCTATGGATCTACTATCCGAAGCAACTTCAATGATGGATATGACTCAGCTTCTTAGTACTCACAAAGAAGGTCTTGGCTTTGATTCAATTTGTCGACATCTGCCTTCCAATCCAAGAATGGAGCCCTATAGAGGAGAAACTATCTATAGTTACATTGCTGAGGTTTCTGGGATTGACACTGAGAATCTAGAGTTCCGGATCAATGTTACATCAGGTAATCCCTGCACTGGTACATTCAAGGAGTTCGTCATTGATTTTGATTCACCTGAAAGCAAATTCACATTGATGAATAATTATCCGTAAACTTCGTGTTTGGGTCTTAATCGAGCAATATTTCAGTTGGATTCTTTCAAATGAAGTCTTGCTGGTGATTGAATGGAACCCGAACGATTCAAGGAAATATTGAGTGGATATTCTGTAACAACTGTTTCACCCTTTTCATCTGATCTATCCGCAGTCGATACAAATGGGATTATGCGCAACGTCGAATTTCTAATTGACAATAAGGTTCCTTTACTGATTCCCAATGGGAACACTGGAGAATTCTATTCACTATCTGAAGACGAATGGTCTGAAGTCCTTCATGCAACAGTTGTAGCTGCAGGCAATAAATCAACAATCATGTCGGGAGTGGGCCACTCGATTAAGACCGCCACATCGCAGATGGAGAAAGCACGAGATCTTGGTGTTAGCGCAGTCATGATTATGTATCCTCAACATGTGTTTGCTTCTGAGGAAGGCGTGTTAGATTACTACCGGGAACTCATTGGAAAATCTGAGGGCATGAATATTGTTCTCTACAAGAAGGGTCCCCTGTTATCTGATGCTGTCCTGAAAAAACTGATGGAATTCAAAAATCTCGTTGGAGTGAAATTTGCTTTCGGAAGAATAGTTGATTTCGCAAGAACCGTTCAACAATTAGGAAGCTCGATAATTTGGTCATGCGGTACTGCTGAGCGATTTGCACCATTCTTCTGGTTAGCTGGTGCCAAAGCCTTCACAAGCGGTCTTGGTAACTTTGCTCCAAATTTAACTGCTCAGATGCATGATGCATTGGAACAAAGCGATTATACTAAAGCAATGGAGATACAGCGACTGATATCTCCACTTGAATACTTACGAGAAGGACGGAGTGCTTCAAATAATGTACCCGTTGTGAAAGCAGCATTAGATCATGTTGGATTAGTCGGAGGCGGCTGTCGTCCTCCAATCCATCAACTCACAGCTAGAGAACGTGAAGCAATTACTACGGCTATCAAAGGATGGGGCCTTTGATTATTCATTCGTATTACTGATTCTGACCACTAATACATTCGAACAATATGGACAGTTGTCATTACAACTCCTACAATGATTGCTCCTCTTTTCATCTGAATTCTACACTCGTGCTTTCCGCTATTTTAGAGCAATTTTGTTTCCATTGATGAATACTTGTTCAACCTCGCTGTAGAATTCAAAGGGGTCTCCGGACCAGATTACAATGTCTGCATCCTTCCCACTCTCAAGAGATCCCACCAAATCCTCTATGCCCAGAATCTCTGCAGGATTAATGGTAATACACTTCAACGCATCTTCTCTGCTCATGCCTTCCTTGATTACGTACATTGGAAGAAGGGGGAAATAATTCATTGGGGTTATTGAGTCTGTTTGCAAAGCAATCTTGACTTTGGCTTTGTTCAACTCTACTGCTGTTCTGAACCCTCTGTCTTTTGTTTCTGGTTTACCGACCCAGAGCATTGTTGGACCAATAACAGCTGGGAACTTTGATTTTGCAATGAATTTAGATATCTTGTGTCCTTCTGTACAATGAATTAACACAACTCGAATTTTAAACTCATTCGCTATTCTAATCACTGTGGCAATATCATCTGCTCGATGAGCATGTGCATGAAGAGGAATCTCTCCTTGTAGTACTTTGATGATGGCTTCTAATCCCAAATCTCTCTTTGGTGGATTTGGAGGAGTTTCTCCTTTGTCCGTAGCTTCTTTTGCCTTGGCAAGGTAACTCTCTACTTCGATCATGTGATTCTGTCCATCGACCAGAGCCTTCCTTAGAACTGATGCGACTCCCATACGAGTGGATGGTGTTCGTTTTTCACTGCCATGTATTCGCTTCGGGTTTTCACCAAAAGCTACCTTCAAACCTGAAGGAGCTTTTACAATCATCTCATCAACTACTCCAGAACCAATCGGTTTTACCACAAAGGCTTCCCCCGAAATGACGTTTCCTGAACCTGGTCCAGTATTGATACATGTGACACCGCCTAGAATTACTTCTTTGAGTGACGGTTCTGCAGGATTAAAGGAGTCAATGCCTCTTACTTCCGGCGTTGTTGCTTTTGTCATTTCATTGCCATCCATCCCGGCCCAACCAATTGATCCATCAAATAGACCTTGGTGACAATGTGCATCGATGAAACCTGGGAGTACAAACTTACCTTTTACATCGATTGTCTTAGTGCCTTTTGGAATAGTTACAGTCTTTCCTATTTCTTTGATTTTCTTGTCAAAGAGAATAGTACCACCTTTGATGTGTCCATTAACTGGACAGAGAATTGTCGCATTGATGATTGCTTTCATTCAGTTCAGTCCTCTGTGTGCGTGGTCAGTGATTAGTATTTGAAAAGTGTTCTTATCCGATTGGTTTACTGAAAACTCTGTAATTCTAGTAAGTGGGCTGACCAACCAGCAACTCGCGAGAGAGCAAAGAGAGTTGTATTGAAATCAGGCGGAAAACCAAAGGTGACGTAAGTTGCTGCATTATACAAGTCAACATTGGTGTGTGCTTGAATCCCTTTGAGTTCCGCGAGTAGAGCGCTCCCGTTTCGTGCCACATCTTCAATCACATCGACAAGCCAATTGTTTCGTGTATTGACGACTCTACGTTGCAGCATCTCTTTTAGAACAGCAGCTCGCGGGTCAATGCCTCGATAGATTCGATGGCCCATGCCAAATATTTTGTTTCCGTTTTCTATACGGTGTGTTAGATATTCTTTGATATTTTCAAGGTCTTTGATTTCATTGAACATTTTCATTGCTTCTGATCCTGCTCCGTGATGCAATGTATTAACATGTTCCATCATTGCCGATGTTAGCGCTTTGGAAATTGAATTGCTTTCTCTGAATACTCTGCTCAATGCTGTCAACGATGGATTATCTGGATCATCCATATGAAGAATCAAACAGAACTGAAAATCACTCGCATCTTGATAGGACGGTTCGTTTCCACTGGTCATCCAGAGGATATTAGCGGCATGACCTAGATTTGGATTTACCCCCACTTTTGCTAGACTCTTAGATTCTACAAACGCATTAGCTGCAACAACAGCGGATAGTGATACAAACGCTAGAAGCGCATCTTCCAGTTCTAGAGAATTATGTTCTTGGAGTTTGTCTAGCTTTCTAGCAAGTGACTGGATTGAAACCATTTCCTTAGAGTAGAGGTTTCTAAATTCTATCAATCGAGCTTTAATCTCATCTCGCTGGTTTGCTGAGGGAAGTGAACCGTGAATAAGCAAATGGACTGCAGACTCATAATCAGAATCTTTTGCTAAACTTGTAACATTGATGCCTCTGAAAAATAACTGATTGGTTGTCGAGTCAATTCTACTTATTGGCTCCATGAGCAATGTCAATCCTCTTTCTGAAAAAGAAAAAAGAGTTCCCTCAGATGGGGAACTCGTTTCTACTTATCAATTACAATCTCTTTGCTACGAAAGCTGCTAGATCTCCCATTCTAGTAGCGTATCCCTGCTCATTGTCGTACCAGCCTAAAATCTTCAACATATTTCCCACTACTTTTGTAAAACCTGAATCAAAGCTACATGAATGGGGGTCACCAATGAAGTCCGAAGAAACCAGAGGCTCGTCAATGTAAGCTAGATATGGAGATAGACTACCGCTGTCCGCTGCCTTCTTGAAGGCGGCATTCACACTATCGACTGTTGCTTCTTTCTCTACTATTACATTGAGGTCAACAACTGAAGCGTCCATTACGGGAACCCTTAGTGCCATTCCATCCAGCTTTCCTTTAGCCTTGGGATAGACTAGGCCAATAGCTTTTGCTGCTCCAGTTGAAGTTGGAATGATGTTCCAACAAGCTGCACGAGCTCTTCTCAAGTCACTATGAGGCATATCCAGCATACGTTGATCATTAGTCACTGCATGAATTGTAGTCATGAGACCTTTCTGAAGACCGAATGTTTCGTCGATTACCTTCACCATGGGTGCCAAACAATTTGTTGTGCAGGAAGCATTTGATATGATATGATGATTTGCAGGGTCATAACCTTCATCATTCACTCCCAAGACAACTGTGAACATATCTCCCTTTCCTGGTGCGCTTAGCAGAACTTTCTTTGCTCCAGCAGCGAGGTGTTTCTCTGCGTCCTCTTTCTTTCTGAAGAATCCAGTCGACTCGATAACGATGTCAACACCCAATTCTTTCCAAGGAAGTTTCGCAGGGTCTCTCTCTGAAAGAACCTTGATTTCATCGCCATTCACTGTGATTTTTCCTTTGCCAGTTTCAACAGTACCATCAAAGCGGCCCATCACTGTATCATAGCGTAGTAGATGGCCGAGGGTCTTCTCATCTGTGAGATCATTTGCAGCAACAATATCAAAATCCTTGTTGCCTTGGACCGCACGTAAGAAACCTCTTCCAATTCTTCCGAATCCATTAATTCCTACTCGAACAACCATGAGAATTCACACTCTCGTATCTGGTATGAATTGATGCAAGATTCTTTTGTTATATTCCTTGTGCATTATGAATTGTTTCTAACCTAAATCTTACATTGGATGGCGAATGAACCTCAACTGTAAGATATTTCTATGTTCCACCCTTCTCCTGCCAGTGTCACCACCTCTTCGTATCTCCGAAGAATTACAAAAATTAGCAGGAGCTTTGTCGACGTTCATCGGGATAAGATCCCTCCTGAAGTCCTGGCTTCCTTCTCCTGTTTTAGTATTGAAACATCACTTCCAGTAACAGAGAGGGTTTCCACAGTTCTTACCACGGCGGGGTCATTATCACTCCTATTAGCTTCATCACTGAAACTGGCAAGGTCTGGTTGGACAAAGTGAACAGCCGCGGACTCCCCAGAACCCGATGTTAGTTCTTTCTTGGAGAGTAAGGACTTCCCTTTGGAAGAAGGTTTCTTCTTTCGGGCCTTCGGACGCGCACGTCGATTAGTTGTTCCTCGAACAACCGCTCTAGTCCACAAACCTAGTCATTGCATACAATTTCAAGTTGATATGACTATATGAACTCGTACATTTTCCTTTAGTTTGAAGGAATATATCAGAGTAATTATTGAAGAGACACTCATCACAAGACGAATAATATTCTCTCCACTCTATTAGAACACATAGTTGTAGCTCGACTAATAGACACTTTGATGACCTATCCTTTGTTAAGCTAGAGCACTGTAAAGATGTCAGTATAAATAGATCATTGTCTAAGTGAATATCTTACAATTTTCAATAGCAATTACTTACGAATTTGTAAGATTTCAGAGTTTCTAGATTTTCCACTAATCAAACCAGCATGCTACGAAGTGAATTGTTTATTTCTGAAGATTATTCTAATCTTGTGCGTTCATACTGTTTCATGCCATATACATAGATGGGTACTAGGAGGAATCCTGAGAAACCAACTAGAATGAATGGTGCAGATGGATCAAAATGATCCCAAAGGAGACCTCCTACTAAGGGTGCTGTGAATCGTGAGAAGCCCATTACTGCTTCAAACATTCCAAAACCTTCACTAGCTCTTCCCTGATATGCAGTTCCAAAAATCGATGACATGACAGTATAGGCCATTATCCCGGTGACACTCCCTATACTGAAGAGAATCGCAATTGAAAATAGGTTATAGGGCCAAGGTAGGATTGATGGCATGAATACAAGACCTAGTGTACTAAGTGCTCCGATGAAGACTGCAGCTGAAACGATGGCAACCTTATTCCTATGGTCTGCAAATCTACCCAGATGTCCTCCAAAGATACCGGAGATGACTCCTCCTGGGAGGTAAATAAGAGCTATAAGTGTCAAATCTGTAGTGAACATCTCAATGATATATAGCTCAACAAATGGTGCTAGAAGTGCTGAGATGAATGTATCAATCGCTGCGGCTAAAACAAGTGCTGCAATACCTAAGCCGATGAAACCTTTAGCATTGAGCGATGTAACTCTTTCAGTTATCGATTCTAGTGGCGGTCTATTTCTGATTACTATTATACCACCTACTAGGTTCATTACTGAATAAAAAAGAAATACTAAGACTATTCCCGAGTCCGGGAAAGACATAAGGATTGTAAATCCAACAAACGCACCTACAACGCTACCCTTTCCATTTGCAGCCGCTCTTTTGCCAAATGCCTCCGCTCGATTCTCATGCAGTACACGCTCAGAGATCTCCGCATCGCTCCCGACCCTATAGAAGGCCGCTCCGAGACCCCAGATCAAGCTATTGAGAATTAGGATGTACTTGTCGCCTAATATTACTGAAATTGCCATGCCTGTGTATGCGATAGCCCGTATAACTGTGCCAATGAAAATTGAATTTCTTCTTCGTCCCCTCTTAGCAAATTTACCAACGACTGGTGAGAATATAGCAATACCCAATGTGAGCATTGAGAAAACCAATGCTACTTCTGTAGCACTTGCTCCCATACTTCCGTAAGCTATTATCGGAATCAGAAAACTTACAACGAAGAATCCAAGACTACAGAAGAATGCTGAATTATAAACTGAAGCGAGAGCTCCCCAATCACTTGTTTGTGCTCCATCTTCTATCATCTATCTCACATCGCTTCAAAATTGGTGACTGATAAAAATGTGTCTTGGAGCATTTATTTCCTAATCCTTATTACGTGAGGTCTTGGACATTTTACTTCAAGGAGGAAACTATCCTGAGTGACGCTATAGAGCCCATGTGTGATTTTGTAGAACATAATAGTCTCGATAAAATACGCGAGCGTGTCAAAGATCCGAAGTTCATCTGCAAGGACTGTGGTAGAGCAGCTAATAAGAAAGAATATCTCTGTAGTCCCGTAGACCTTTAGACGTAAAAGAAATAATTCTCTGGAGGATGCCTAACGAGCATTCGTAGCGCCCTCCAGATTTATTATTAATCAATCCAGCATGCTACAAAGTGTCCCGGTGCTACTTCCTGAAGCTGTGGTTCTTCTTCTCTACATTGGGGACCGAATTCTTGACATCGTGGTTTGAATCGACAGCCAGGTGGAAGGTCGATTGGTGTCGGAGTTTCACCAGGCAACATGATACGCTCTCTTTTCACGGTTGGGTCTGGAATCGGGATATTTGAAACCAATGCTTTAGTGTAGGGGTGTTGCGGTTTATGAATGACATCTTCCATAGGACCCATCTCAGCAATCCTTCCCAGGTACATGATGATCAAATAATCACCAACATACCGGGCCTGTGCCAAGTCGTGTGTGATGAAGATGTAAGTCAAATCTTTCTCCTTCTGCAAGTCAGTCATGAGATTCATAACCTCTGTACGAATACTTGCATCAAGCATTGAAACAGGTTCATCCGCAATGATCAGGTCTGGCTTTAGAATAAGCGAACGGGCTATTGCTATTCTCTGAAGTTGCCCACCTGACAATTCATGAGTATACCTAGTTGCAAAGTCCTCTGCTGGGATAAGTCTAACATCCTCAAGAGCTGATATGACTCTATCATGAAGAACCTCATCACTTTCCTCAATCTTGTGAATGTTCAATCCTTCACCGACTAAATCGAGAACAGTATGTCTAGGATCTAAGACCTCGAATGGGTTCTGGAAAATCAGTTGCATTTGCAGTCTAAGCTCACTCAGTTGAAGTCGATTCATCTCAAAGATGTTTTCACCTTTGTAATAGGCAGCTCCGCCAGAAGGTTCGATAAGCCGCAGTATAGTTCGTGCAAGCGTGGTCTTACCACACCCCGACTCCCCGGCAATAGCTAATGAGGCACCTTTCTTAATCTCAAAACTCACGTTGTCTACAGCTTTCACATATTTAGACGGTTTTCCAAATGAAAAAAGCCCACTTCTAACTGGGAACCATTTTTTGACTTCTTCTACTTTGAGAATTGGTTCTGACGATGCCATTACGCACCACCTCCAAGATCAAGCTCACCCGCATAGTGACATTTCGCAAAGTGTCCGTCGTGTATTTCCCGAAATTCCGGTACATCAGTTGCGCATTTCGATGTCGCGAAAGGACAGCGAGGATGAAATCGACAACCTTTTGGTAGATTCATAAGATTCGGTGGAGTTCCGGGTATGAACTCTAGTCTCTTCTTTGGTCCTACAACGCTTGGGAATGCCCCGATGAGTTTGTATGAATACGGATGCAGACTCCGTTTGAAGACCGCTTCCACATTACCTACCTCAACCAAGTTGCCAGCGTACATGATACCCACATCGTGACAATTCTCAGCAACCACTGACAAGTCATGAGTGATGAAGAGAACTGCTAGATTATATTTCTCCTGCAATTTCCTCAAGAGGTCCAGTATCTTGTTTTGTACGATGACATCCAACGCAGTGACAGGTTCATCCGCAATGATCAATTGAGGGTCACATGCTAGTGCCTGAGCGATAATTGCTCTCTGAAGCATACCCCCACTGAACTCGTGCGGATAATCCGTCTGCCTTTCTGGTTTTAGTCCAACCTCATCAAAGAGTTCAGATACAATGTTGACTGCGTCTTCTTTCGAATAATCACCCTTTTCTCGGATTACTTCCACAATCTGATGACCTATTCGTAAGACTGGATTGAATGCATTCATTGCATATTGGAATACAATTGATGCTTTCTTCCATCTGAGTTTTCTCATTTCCTCTTCTGAGAGAGTAGTGAGCTCAACACCGCCTAGATTGATACTTCCTCTGGAAATCTTACCATTCTCTGCAAGAATACGCATGAGACTGTATGCTGTTGTGGTCTTCCCACATCCTGACTCTCCAGCTAATCCAAGAGTTCTTTTTGCATCAATGTTGAAACTAACACCATCTACTGCCTTAAGTTCCCTATCACCAAGATAGTAGTACGTTGCCAAATCTTTGACCTGTAGAACTGGATCGCGCGTTGCCAATTAGCTTCGCCTCCCTCGTAATCTTGGATTGACTATTTTATCTGCAGTATGACTAATGAAGACAAAGCCAAGTGTTGTCAGCATGATTAGCACGCCTGGGGGTATGAACCACCACCACTTGTTAGCTAACAATGCTGCATTCTTCCATGCCCAGTGAAGGACGATTCCCCAGCTTGGTTGACCGTGAATGTCTACGAATCCAAGGAATGCAATACCTGCTTCACTGAGAATTGCAGTAACTACTCCCAAAATCATATTTGCGAGAATGAGTGGGAATGTGTTCGGTAAGATGTGATGAATGAGAATATATCCGTCACTCGCACCCAATGCGTGAGCCGCCTCAGTTAGAGGTTGTTCCCGTAAAGAGAGTGCTTCGCTCCGAACCATTCTTGCCGTTCCCGTCCATCCGAGAATAGCTATCACAATGATAACATTCTGCAATCCTTGTCCGAATAGCATTAAGAAGATCAACATCAATGGTAGAGTTGGTAGACAAAGGAACACATCAGTAATCCTCATCAGAATAACATCAAGAATACCACCGTAGTAACCCGCGATAAGACCAACAGTTGTTCCTAGGAATACTGCAACAACACTCGCTACAAATCCAATCATAAGTGAAATCTGAGATCCGTAAATAATCCTACTAAAGATATCCTGTCCCCTATGATTCGTACCGAGAATGTGTTCTGCGCTTGGGGGCTGAAGTAGTTCATCCAAATTAATTGGTGCACCTGGAGGGTTTTCCCAGTAATATGGTGCAATGTACGGTGCAAATACTGCTACGAAAACTATTGAACCTATGATGGCTAGACCTAGCATACCCATTGGATGATAGACAAACTCTTTCCAGAAGTTTTCGACACTTGGTCTCATATTCCAGATATCCCTAATTACTTTGGGTAGGAATAAGTAGAGAGGTATTACTAAGAACCCTGGAAAGAGCGAAACAGCCCAAGCACCTGCAGGTGTCAGAATACTTGACAATGTTAATGTAAGGAATGGTTGTCCAAAAACCATCTCACTTAACATGATTGCAAGGATTATTCCAACAAATCCATATCTGTAGATTGTCAAGTTTCTTTTTGTCCAGTCAACAAGTTGTTTTGGATTCCAGAAAAAGATACCAAAAGTCAATAGTAAACCTACGCCGATACCTAACATTACGAAGGCTAAGGTACAGACCATAATCATCAATAGTTTCTGGAGTATCCTACCTGGTCTATGAAGGTACATCCTCTCTCCTAATAATCCGAACCAAATTGAGATTGCAAGACATACGATTGCTGATGCTCGGATGGCTAGGATATACGTAGAAACTGGACCATCGGTCACTAAGTTTCCAATTCCTGCGTGCGAAATTGCAAGATTTTCTGCAAGAGCTGTAATTAGCATATCCATCATTACTAGAAGAACTAGTGTGAGGAGTAGAAATGCTCCAAATGATACAATTCTTAGATGTATTGGTTTCTTCTCTGGTATCATTTCAATTGAATCTTTATTGTCAATTATGTTTTCATTCATGATCAATACACCTCATCAATATCTAATCCGCGGGTCCAAGTACAGATACAAGATATCTGCCGCAAAGTTGGCTAATACTGCAATCGTAGCCAAAAACAGAAAGACCCCTTGCAGTACTGGGTAGTCTACTGACAATACTGAATTGTATGTTAACAGACCCAATCCACTCCAACTGAAAACGTATTCCGTCATCATCGCACCACTGATGAGGTATGGCATATTTACAGCAATCACACTCACCATCGGTAGCATTGCATTTCTCATGGCATGACCATAGAGAATGGTTCTCTCTTTGAGACCTTTTGCCCTTGCTGCTAGAATGTAGTCTTGCGTAAATACATCCAGAACAGTATCTCTCATAATAAGATAGAACCCACCAATGAACGAGAGAGTCAGAACAATGAGCGGACCAATCATATGATGCCCATAATCAACGATGTACACCAACAAACCTTCGATGGTAGTAGTGTCATGACTAAAACCTCTCGTGATTGTTCCAGCTATCGGTAACAAGTTGAATAGAAAGCCCAAGTAGTAGAGAATCAGTATCCCAATCCAAAATACTGGCAATGCGTATGCAATAAGAAACGTGACTGTTGAACCTGTATCAACAATAGTATCACGTCTAGCAGCTGCGAAAACTCCAACTACTATCCCAATGAAAATCGACAGAACCAATGATATTCCCATTAGGACAAATGTATTCATAAATCGAAATGCAAAGATTGTTTCAATTACCGGCTCACCAAAGTGGGAAAATGAATATCCCAGGTCGCCTCTGAAGAGGTTGATAAGATAAAGCCAATACTGCTCTATCATTGGTTTATCTAAACCAAATCTCTCAATTACCGCAATTCTAAGTTCTGGTGATAATCCCTCACCAATTAAAGCTTGACGAGGATCTCCTGGCATAACTCTGAAGATAATGAAGTTGATTGTTATGATAATGAACCAAATGACTAAGGTCTGAATTACTCTTTGTCCAATGTATCTCCACACACTTTTGGACTTTTCTGTAGACATTGTTCGGACTCCTTTTCTGCGAATTACTATTCTCATGTATTAACCCCCTTAAAGAATATCGGACTGCGTAAGAATTCATCAAAGTAATGCAAAAAGGAGATACATTTCGATTTCCTTCTATTCTTTGAAGTAACTGAAAAAGAAAAGGGAAAGGGACTCTCAAGGTCCCTTCTTAAACTATTATCTCCGCTTCATGACGAAGAAGATTATGATGATACCTACAATAGCACCAGCGCCAATGATAATGTACAGTGTGAAGTCAGCAGGGGCATAGATAATACCGGTGCCGTCGTCGTACATGAAGACCATAGTCCTTGGGTTGAATGCTGTGAAGGGTCCTCCTGCTGGAGTTGTGTAATTGACCCATTCCTTTCTCATTGCGTGGGTGTCATCAGACAGGTACAATGGGACATAGGGTACGTTATCTAGAATTGCCTTTGCTGTTATAGCGGCGTTAGCCACGATAGTAGCAGGTGTGGATGCAACATAGTCATCCAATATTCCATCTAGAGTAGCATTGTCTATGCCGTGAACGTTGTCACCCCACTCATAGATGTTATCTGAGTGACATCTCCACCATGGATAGTCCGGTATTCCAGTATAGCCATGGGCCATAGTGTACATATCGTACTCACCGGTGTAGATTGCATCGTACATTGGACCGTCGTCAGTGACCTGATTGTTGATGGTAATGTTAATCCTAGCCATCTGAGTTTCAATACCGATTCCGGTTGCAACTGAGATGTCATCCCATGATAGTGTCAACAGATCGAACTCAAGTTCATCTGTAGATGGACTTGGGAAGTTCCTGGTACCATCACCATCGCTGTCGAGGTAACCTGCATCATCCAGAATCTGGTTGGCCAATGTAACGTTTTCATCGAAGAGACCAATCTCATCAAAGAGAGTGGGGAAGAAGACGTCAGGTATTGCGCTTGTGGTTGCAGTACCGTGACCAAGCCGACCAATTGTGATAAGCTCTTCACGATCGATTGCCAAACTAATTGCCTTTCTGACCGCGAGGTCATCAAGACCTGGGATTGTATTGTTCAATCCAAGAACATAGTCCCACTGGGAGGCTACTCCTTGAACGAGCTGAAGCTCATCATATCCTAGGACTTCTTCAACATAAGCACCGAATACTTCATAGCGTTCAGTGTCTGCCTCTCCCTTCCTCATTGCGAGGAGTCGAGCATCCTGACCGATTACTACGTCAATTCTAACTTCATCGATGTTAGGTAGTTGTCCAATTAATGGATTGTCTTCACCCCACCAATCATCAAATCGTGCAAGTTCGGTGTACTCGTCTGGTACACGCTCAACATACTTGAATGGACCTGAACCTGTGTGAGCTAAGACATTAGTTGCATCATTCCACCGAGCATCATCTGCTTCATAGGCGCTCCAGATGTGTTCTGGGAGAATGTACATTTCACCAAGATTGTGTAGAGCGAATGAATATAGCTGATCGAATACACAAGAAACAACACTACCATAGGCAGTTGCAGATGTTAGATTCTGGAGCATTGTCCAATAGTTAACATCGGCTGGAGCATCACGAACGTACTCGAATGTAAATGCTACATCGCCTGCTGTAAGATCTTCACCGTCGTGCCAGGTTGCACCTTCACGTATTGTGAAGTTGACTGTAAGGCCGTCGAGTGACACTGCATAATCCTCTGCTAACCAGGGGATTATTTCTAAATCGTCATCATAGCTTAGTAATGAATCATACACCAACATGTCATACCAGTGAGATCTCTCACTTCGCCAGACTAATGGATTCAACTCTCCAATGTCTGAGCCATAGGCCATGACAAAAGGCATCTCAGCTGCGTCTTGAGCGACGACTGATGGAATGCCAACTGCTGGGAAGAACATGAACATAGCTAGAATGACGTAACATAAATTACGTTTTGATAGCAATTCTCTATCCTCCGTTCCGGAAAAAAGTTTCCTACTTTCCAAATTAGGTTGATGTAATTCGGTCTTTAAGTATATCGGCATACGCGTAAATGGTTTAAACTTGTAATTACATATGTGACTAATTACACATCGTTACTTCGACGTACTTGATACAAGTTCTCGACAATCAACGTATAATTTGCACAATCTTGTGAGAGCCATGCCAGCTTTCACAGCTTCATACAAGGAATTTGTGCCTGGACTTTCCATTGCAAGCATTCGTGATGTTCCATCATTAGCTCGATAAATTGCTATGATTGTTTCGACAAGTACTCTCTCACCAATATCTGCAGAAGTGATGATATCTTTAGGTACACAGTTTGTTACAAGTGAGGTTGCAAGAATATACGCATGTGATCCTTTTCGCTCATCAATGATTAACTGTTCCTTTCGTAAACCTCCTGGAGACCGTGGTAGAATAATTGAAATCGTTGTAAGAGGATCGGCTTGTAGCCGCCTCAGCTTCGGTCTCATCTCTTCATCAAGTTCCTGTGATGTCCAACGTTCCTCCATCATTTCATCGACGACTCCTTGCAATGAGTCCTCGTTGGAGTGGAATTCTTTCTCTAACTCAATAGTATCGTCTGCAATCGTTCTAAGATTACTGTAGTTAGGTCTCCAAAGTAATATCCTATGATCCGAATCTTGTATCAAAGGAGCTAATTCTTCATCGATGTACGAAACAGTCTGGGAAGTATCATCGACTCTTAAACCGGTGATATTCAGAGTTATTCTCTTGAATGGTCGAAAAACAACTTTGTAACTTTCAAGGGTTTCAATGGGGCTCTTATTCAGAAGCCCTTTGGTTTTAGCCTTCTTCTGTAGAATTTCTTCCAAGTCTACATCATTCAACCAGTCTGCTTTGAGGATTTCCACGTCTGATTCGACCTCTATTTACAATAGTCCAGTATCATTGAGTAAAACTCTGCTCTCATAAGCCGTTCGTTCATCGCTTTTAGTCCTCTCGCTGAAATAAGAGGATATATCATATAGAACGTAAACGATTTTTCTCTGTGATTCTCATGTACGCGGATGTAGCGAAATTTATTGATGACAATCTAGACAATTCAATTGAAGCTCTCAAGAAACTTATACGTATTCCAACAGTTGCTGCGAAGGGTCAAGGTCTCCCAGAGACCGCAGATCTTTTTGAGAAGATGTTGCAAGATGCTGGTCTTGAAACTAAACAGCACGAGATTACTGGTGGAGCTCCTGTTGTTACCGGATGGAAAGATGTAGGTGCAAAACGAACCCTCTTGTTTTATGACCACTATGATGTTCAACCTGCGGAGCCATTTGATCTATGGGACTCTCCGCCCTTTGAACCCGAGATAAGAGATGGTCGATTATGGGGTCGTGGTGTTGCAGACAATAAAGGTGATGCCACTTCGAGAATATGGGCTCTAAAGGCATTCAAGGAAACTGGAACCGACCTACCTGTTAATGTCAAGTTTGTTCTAGAGGGAGAGGAGGAAATCGGTAGTCTTCATCTTCCAGAGTATATTGAGAATAATGCAGACTTCCTGAAAGCGGACGGCGGGATCTGGGAATTTGGCGGGTCTGATATCAACGGTGTCCAAGAGGCTTGGTTAGGCTTGAAAGGAGTCTTCTTTGTAGAATTGGAAGTTGTGCGTCTATCTAGAGACATTCATTCCAGTCTAGCATGCACGCTACCTTCTGCTGCCTTCCGTCTTGTCTGGGCGGTCAGCTCACTAAAAGATATGGATAGTAAGATACTCATTGATGGATTCTACGATGGCATAAAACCCCTTACAAAAGCAGAACTAGAGGCCATAGAGAAGATTGATCTCAATGAGGAGAAGTTGAAGAAAGAATATGCAATTGACGAATATCTTAATGGTCTTACAGGTCAGGAACTCAAGAAGGCTTACTATGGAGAACCAACATGCAATATTTGCGGTATAACAACTGGCTATCAAGGAAAAGGTTCAATGACTGTCCTTCCTGCAAAGGCTTCAGTTAAGATTGATTTTCGGTTAGTAGAGGGAATGCATCCTGATGATATCCACAAGAAACTCAGGAAGCATCTCGATGATCAAGGATTCATTGATATCAAGGTGACCTATTTCGAAGGATACCCTGCAGCTAAGACTCCAATGGACCATCCATTCGTCAAGATTGTCAACGCTGCGAATAAGAAAACACATGGTCATGATCTTGTAGTTCACCCAACGAGTCCAGGTTCTGGTCCACTCTATTTATTCAATGAGTATGTCCCGATGGTTTCAGTAGGATGTGGTGACCATTTGGGTAAAGCGCATTCTCCAAATGAGAGTATCTCACTAGAGAACTTCCGCAAAGCACAGCATCGAGTTGTAGCAATAATGGATGAGATGAGTCGCTGGTAAGAGTTATCACAAACTTTGGAGGAATTTCATTAATTCTGCGTTGAATTCCTCTGGAGCCTCCATGTTAAGCATGTGAGCAACCCCTGGAATTCGTTTCAGTTTCGCGTTAACAATATTTTCAGCTAGGTACTCGCATGCGAGAACAATCAATTGCGGGTTTAAATTGCCAAGTAGTATCAAAGTTGGAGATTTGATCTTATCCAATTGCAATGCAGCTGGTGGATCCATAGGCTGATAGAGGTCCTCATTGACCCAATGCCAACCTGAATAGTCTCCCATCATCTGTTTGATACGCTGAGCAACCGATGGAATACTCATTGCTAACTCTATTGGGGAAAACTTCAGGAAGAGTTCCCTGGCTTTGTCAACTCTTCCCGCACTCCATACATTATCCAACTCATTCATCAGTTCTTGAGTTGATGGATGGTTGGGTTGAAATCCTTCCAAAGCGGGATCTGCGCCGATTAGGGAGATTGTCATCTCTGGATGAAATATCGCAAATGTAATCGCTACACGCCCACCAAATGAATGACCAAGTATATGGGCTTCTTGAATGTCAAGATGGTCTAGAAGAGCTTTCAAATCATCCGCATGACTATATGGTATATCTGATGGAACCTTAGATTTCCCAAATCCTCGTAAATCATACCGGAGCACACGATAGTCTTTCACAAAGATATCCATCTGGTCATCCCATTGACGATGATCTAACGCAAATCCATGTATGAGAATGAGTGACTCACCGTCACCTGATTCCTCATAGAATAGTTGTGTGTCATTTACTGCAGCATGACCTTTACGGATGTTCATATGATACTCACCGTTTGTTTATGGAAGGGGTGGTCTGATTCTCAGATCTTTTTCCCACTCTACTTCGAAAGCATACTCGATGGTTAATTCCTGGTCCTTACTCATATTAGTTTCCCAAGTGATAATTCCAAGTTCCATTGTCTTGTACGGCAATGAAGGTTCATCCATTTCTATATCGATTTTCTCAGAGTTACTATATGGTATTCTATCGACCAGTCTGATCTCGATTTCATGCTTTGAGAAATTCTTGAGTTCAAGTGCGTACTTGTAGCTACGCTTCTGTTTTCCACGTGTGAAGCCAGCTTTCTCAGTATCTTTCTCGACAAGTTTCCTTTCAGCCTTCACATCGTATGCCGCTCTGGTTCCCAGTCTGAATTTCTCTCTAGGTGAAATTGTGTCTAGATTTGTTTCACCAATATAGTCCCCGGCCGCATAGACCTTGACTAGTCCCGGTAGAAGAACAGAATCTCCATTGGTTATCTCATCTTGAGCGACAACTTCCTGCATTGCATATGCATTCCAGTAGTGCAATCTCTTTGATTCGAACTCATCGAAGGTGAGAGTTATTAGACTTGGATCTCGATTAGCTTCAATTGTTACTTCTCCAGGAACTTCGAAGACGGTAATCCCACCCAGAGTTTCTGATGATGTAGCATACTCTTCGATTATCTCAGGGGCTGGTTCGTCATCAAAACCACCGTCTATACCATCCATCATTTCAACTGATTCTTCATCATCAAAATCATGTGAGATTGAACGCATGTCTTCCAAACGGCCTCCTCCATATCCACTTGTAGCCATTGCTGCTTGGTAGGTGTTAACATAGTATGGATTCGGTCTGACTATCGAAACAGGTTGCGCTGATGCTGTCGAAACAATCAAGCTGATATCTTTCCAATCTTCCATTGAATTATTTGAAACCATTGCAATTCGTTTGAGAGAGGTGGTTCCCTCTCCGATGTCAACATCATATGTTGCATACCAGTTTGCTAGAGAGATTTGATAGGTGACCTCTAATTCCAGTGTAGTACTCTGTTTTGCGTCAATGGTCACATAGACCTCGGACAGAGTTTCAGTTCTTCTCTCGCCTTGAATACGTTGGATATTCTCACGAATAGCTTTGCTCTTGGCATCAATCTCTTGTAGTTTTCGGGTTAATTTTCGAAGGTTCTTCTTTGCTTTCTTGATTATATCTTTGTTAGCTTTATCCATCTTAGTCAGATTGTCAAGTCCTGTTTCACCAACACTGAACCATTTTCCAAATTCAACACTGAAATGGTTCATTACATTAGTTTGCTGCTCGATTCTTGATTGGTGGAGCTCATACTGATCCTGAATATCTCTTCGCTGTTTTTCTAGAGCTTTTAGTTTCTCCAGCATATCCTTTGTATCGCCTTCTGGTTCGTAGGTCTTGCTGATTCTCTTGACATCTATTCCTCGAAGTATCGCATGACCTCGTCCTTTGACCCGAAAGCTATCCTCATGGGCATACTGAGTAATTCCACCAATACGAATAACTTGTTCTCCTTTCTCTATCTCGGTCTTACCTGTTCTTACTACTCTGGCACCGTCGCGGAAAACAGTAGCTGATATTATCTTAGTTTGTAATTCTTTCATACTCTAACCTCCTATGGCAGTGGTGGATGTACCGTTATTCCCTTCTCCCATGAAATTTCGTAGTCATACTCGATGATAGTCTTCTCATCAGGTTGAATGGACTTATGCCATTCAAGAATACCAAGATGTTGTTCTTTAACACCGAATTTTTCCCATTCAGCTTTGACTTCAATTGCAGTGTTCTCACTATGAGGAACTCTATCAAACACATCTATCTCGACAGGTCTCTTAGAGAAACTCTGAATCTCAAGTCTGTACTTGTAGGATCTTCGGAGTTTGCCTCTCGTGATTCCTGCTTTCTCGACCTCGCGATGAACAAGTTTCTTCTCAGCCTTGACGTCATAAGCAGTTCGCGTTCCTAGTTTGAATTCTTCTCGTGGTGAAATCTGAGATATCGAGGTTTCCCCAATATAATCTCCTTCAGCATAGACCTTGACCTTACCTGGAAGAATCACATTCGCTCCATTGGTCACCTCATCTTGGGCTACTACTTCCGCCATTCCTTCAGCGTACCAATAGTGGATAGTTTCTGATTCTAGATCTTCCTCAATCAATGTAATGGGGTGTTTTTCATTGTCAGAAGGAATAGTCACTTTCTTTGGAAGTTCGTAGACTGCAATTCCTGAAACCGTTTCAGTTGCTTCTGCAAATTCCTCTATCATCTCTGGGGGCGGTGCAGGTGGTACGCCGCCTGGTGCAGGTGCAGCCATTTTTACCATAGGCCTTGCGCTTTTCTTCATTTTGGTACTTTCTCTTCTTCTTGCCCGCTCGATTGTTGGGTCATAAACCCCAATGTAATAGGGAGTTGCTTCTATGGCTGTAACGGGTCTTGCTGTGGCAGTAGAAACTGTGAGATCTACATTGTTCCAATCTTCTTTCGTTTGATTATACAGTAATGCCATTCTTCGAATCTTTGCATTACCCGGAAGAAGGTCTACATCATAAATTGGATTCCAACGAGCATTGTATACCTGATAGGTTACTTCTATCTCAACCTCTGAGTCTTCTGTTAGTTCAAGAGAAACTTCGACATTGTTGAAGGATTCAGTTCTCCGTTTCGCACCTATTTTATTGAGGTTATTTCTAATCACTTCGATTTGCTTTGTAACTTCTTCACGTTTATCTTCAAGAATGTGAATGGACTTCTTCGTGTCAAGATACATCTTTGATGCTGTCTTGTCCATCTCAGTCAGCTGACCAATCTCTCCCTCATTTGCTGCATAGACTTGGCCGTAATAATTAGAGAACTCTGACACCATGCTGTTGAGGTTTGCTAGACGACTATTGTGAAAATCAAGATCATCCTGAATCTCCTCTAATTTCTTTTGTAATTCTTCTAATTCATCATGAAGCGGTTTCACATCATCTGAAGGCTCAAAAACTTCAGTAGTTGTTTGTATGTCGATACTAGATAATTTAGCAGGTCCCTTTCCTTTTACACGAAAACTGTCTGCAGAAGCGTATTCTGTGATTCCGTGTATCTCTACTTTTTGGGGACCTTTTGATAGAGCCACTTTTCCGGTTCTTGTTACGCGTGCACCATCCCGAAAAATAGTCACCTTTGTAATTTCTGTTTTAACTTCTGTCAACACAATTCTCCAATCGGGAGTTTGAACTTGAGCACATTTATTCTTTGAGTTGGTAGTGTGTATCATAAGATGAGTCATGAAGGCGGTGATTAATGAAGAGGAAGACGAATCTCAAAACAACAACCTGGTTTTCCATTATCTATTAGAGCTATACTACCACCTTCAGCTTCAATGATTGTCTTTGTTAGATAGAGACCTAATCCTCGTCCTTCAGCTCTTGTTGTTACACCTCTTCGAAACAATTGACCACGGATTTCTTCAGGTACACCAAGACCATCATCTTCGAATATTATTTCAAGATAATCTTGTACTTGAGAGACCTTGATTCGAACATTGGGTTCATCCCCTGCATGTTGTGCAGTGTTTCTAAGAAGGTTCTCGAAAGCTAATGCAGTGAGCTTTCCATAAGAAACTGGCTGATTGCGTACTTCATCTTCAATCTCAAGAGTGACTAACATGTCCTTGAAGATAATCTGGGCACGGTTGCAAATCAGTTCTAGAACTGTGACTATATCATTATCAAGTTCATCTTCAGAAACTGAGAAGATGTGAATCAGGTTCTTCATACGTTCACCTGCAGCGAAGGCTGATTCAAGAAATGAAGCATGTCGTTTTGGCTCGTCAGCATTCATTTTCGCTAGTTCCAAATCACCGAGTACTATCTGAATATCATTTGCTAAATCATGTCTCAGCAAGTTAGTATAGATCTCCAATTCATTCTTTCTTGTCTCTATGGCTCTGTTACTCTGCTCTATTTTAGTTGTATAATATTCGTATGTCCAATTGGTGAACCATAGCAAGGTCTGAATTGCAAATGAAGCGGCAATGAATTTAATAGCATCCAAAAAAGCTATTCCTGGATGAAACAAACAGAGAATAACGAGACCAACATTCACCACTGATATTAGTAGTGCTTCCTTCTCCTTGGTGAGTATCTGACTTCCAATGATTGCTGCAAGAACAGGCCAAGTCATGAGTTGAAATGCCAGATTATGGTTAGTCCACACTTCATTCATAATTAAGATGAGAAATGGAAAGGACGCCGGGAAGATGATGGCAAACGTAGATGTGAATCGAATATGTTTGGTTCTACTCATTACATATAATCCCGCGAGTAGGATAGCAGATCCTGAGTAATACGGAAATCCTCCAGTCACTTCACTAGTAATCTGTAGTATGGGGAAAATTGGTATTGTTGTAAAAATTAACGCTGAAAGAAATCTTGCCTTTCGTCGATTTCCCTCTTCCACAATAGCTTTGGATGGTTCAGTGATGCGCCGAGGAAGATCTAGTAAGGCACGGCCTACTTGCTTTGCCCTATATTTCTTTTCGGAGGTTTCCATCAATAACATTCGCTCCTGAACCAACCACTACCCACAAACGCCCTAACTACATCTTGTGGTTGTTCTAACATACATTAGAACTTTATGATGGCTATCCATATGTATTATTCTCATTATACATTTAAATACTATCACTATATATCATCAGCGATTAGTTTATAATATATCATCATCACACTCTTCACATAATACCTAAGTTATAGGAGCCTAATAAGTTGAGTAATGAACGAAGCCCCATGTTGTCAGGTAGCGGCTCATCCTTGGGCGGACTGGGAGAATCATCAATCAACAACGCTTCATCAATGACCTTTATGGATATCAGATACAGATCTCTTGGAAAGGCAATTGATGAGGTGCGAACGAAACGCGTGAGACTTGAAGAAGAATTGCGTAATGGACATGTAGACCAATCCGAGTATGCTTCTACACTTCTAAAACTCATTTGCGATACTAATAATTTAACAAAAGAACGCGAAGATGTAGGAGCCAAAGTGAAGGCTATTCGTACGAATAAATTACGCTGATATCTGGTTTTTCTCTTATTCGTAGAAATTAATTACTTGGTATTTTACTCCAATCTGTGCGATTCTACTAAGTGTCGAATAGGTTAGTGATGAAATAACTCCTTATTGATATGAGCCATTACATGATAGGAATCGTAATCCTAAAGGTTGCACCCTTCTTTCCCTCAAGGAAAATTATTTCTCCCCCGTATGCTTCTGCAATCTTCTTGCAAAGATAGAGACCCTGCCCACCACCAGTAGTAGAAATACCTCTCTGGAAGAGTTTTGACCGTATAGATTTAGCAATACCCGGTCCATTATCTGAGAAATCGATTTGTATGACATCGTCTTTACGTTGTATCTCTACTTTGATTCGAACTTTTGTGCCTGCATGTTGATGACTATTTCGAAATAGATTATCGAAAAGTACCGGAATAAGTCTACCTTGAGTGATCTTCAAAGTTTTTTTATCACCCTTGATATTGATTTTTATTTTCATTCCTAGATAGATACTCTCATAATCTGCAACTCTTGGTAGAAGTAAATCAACAATATTGTCAGGAATTATGGAACTTGGCGTGCTGAATATATCCAACAACTGATTCATTCTTTCTGCAACATTCTTTGTTGTTTCACAGAGGTTAACACTAATTGTATCATGAGGAAGAATGAGACTAGCAGATTCAGCTTGGGTCATAATCACTTGTAAATCATTTTTCAAGTCATGCACGAGTAGAGAGGCATAGAGTTCTAGATCTTTGTTAGTTAATGCAAGCTCACTTTCTGCGCGAATAGATTCGGTGATATCAGTTATAACAGCAATTGATCCAGCTATTATCCCCTCATCATTCCTCCAAGGAACTGCAGATATTCTAGTTATGCAAGAAGTGCCATTTTTTCGTATCATTTCTATGCGATAAGCAGAGGAAACCCCATCTGTTCTTTGACCTGTCTGAGATACAATCGTATCATATTCGCTTGAATCAGTTAGGTCAAAGATACTCATTCCTTCGAGCTCTTCGACTTCATATCCTAGTATATTCGCGAAGGCAGCATTTGCAAAAATGATTTTCTCCTCAAAATCAACGATTGCAATTCCCTCAGGGCTGTATTCAATCAACTCTCTATGACGTTTCTCACTTCTTTGAAGTGCTTTTTCTGCAAGTTTTCTCTTTGTAATGTCCCTGATAACAATCAACAAACTAATAGGTTTGTCTAGATCATCTCTGAGGAAAACCCTTGACGCCTCAGTCCAAATTAGATTGCCATTCTTGTGATAGGTTTCAAATTCAAGTGGAGGTGCATCATAGCCATCCTTGCCTTTTTCTTCTTCTAGTCTAAGAGCTTCAGCCATTGCTCCAGTTACTGACACATATGATTCAGGGGTCAGTAGTTCCTTGATGTTCATAGATAGTAGTTCATTTGCATCATAACCAATAAGCTCGATAACCGAGGGACTAACGAAGGTGATGTTCAAATCCATGTTAAGGATTGCAATCACATCCTTCGAATGGTCTGCAAGCAAACGATATCGTTCTTCGCTCTCCCTAAGATTTATTTCTAATTTCTCACGCTCTGTGATGTCTCTCACTATACTCTGTATATAGGAGGGTCACCATCATCATTACGGATAAGCGCTACGTCTATCTCTGCAGGAAATAGAGAACCATCCTTTCTCTTGAACATACGGATATAAAGAGGGAGCTTTTCGCCACTCATTAATGATTTTAGATTATTATCTGCATTTCCAATCTCAGATTCATGTACAATATCTCGATAAGAAAGATTCAGAAGTTCTTCTACACTATATCCAAGCATATGCGCAGCATTTTCATTTACTTCAAAGTGATACCCATCTAAATCGAGAAGAAAGACCGAATCAATCGTTTCATTGAATAATGCATGATATTGAAGTTTGATCCTTTCAAGATCTTCTCTGGTCTTATCCGATTCAGAGCTATGATTGGATTCTTCATTCATTATTATTCCTTCAATTGATTATTGATTCTTATGATTATTCTTAGACTTATTATTAGATTGTGTATCGTCTTATGAAGAGAACCGTTCAGAGAAAGAAGATAATTACTGGCGATAGGTTTCAGAAATAGGAAAAAGAGAATGACGAGGAACCTCATGAAGACGCTCACTCGTTGAAAGTAATCAAATACTTCACCTACTATTAGACTCATATCAACTTAACTATAGATAACTATTGGTGAAAATATGTCAAAGGAGAAATTTGTGCGAGATAAACCACATATGAATATTGGTCTTCTTTTCGTGATTTTTGCAGTTGGTTTTGCAATTGCTGCGGGACTCACTTATCTATATCCTAATATGATTCTACCAGGTTACTACTTACTATCTCCAGGAACAAGCTCTCTTCGAGATATCATGACACATGCCTCTAGGATTGCCCTGAATGGTGTGGTCTATGGAATTATCTTGGTTGTGGCATCATCGATTGTGATGAAAGGAAAGAAGATTCTTCAGAATTAAGAAAAGAATTACTCGAGAAGCTTGAAGTCCTCTTTGCTTGGAAACAATCAAGAAACTAGAGCAGGTAGAGGTCACGCGAGTCTTGCTCTTTCTAAGAGAAAGGGAGAAGACCACTCAAACTCTAGATTTCCTTTTCTTCTCGCCATTCTAGATAATGTCATTCCTATTTTGCAGACCGTATTTCTTCGATTGAGTTCGGGTTGACTAGAGATGAAGTGTCTCCGAGATCATCACCAAGATATGCAGCGCGAATCATCCGTCGCATGACTTTTGCGTTTCTCGTCTTAGGTAAATCTGATACAAATAAAACAGCTTTTGGCGTGAGTGGTTTGCCCATAGCAGTTATCACAATCTGTTTGAGTTCATCTCTCAATTTTTCGGATGGTTCTACACCTGATATTAGCACACAAAAGACCACAAGTTCATTGGCTTTAATCACGTGTGGGACTCCTATCGCTGCAGCTTCTACTACTGATGGGTGACTGACAAGCACGGATTCAGCTTCAGCTGGTCCGAAGCGTTTACCAGCTATCTTGATAATATCGTCAGACCTTCCAAGAATATACCAGAGATTGTCCGAGTCTATTGCTGCGAAATCACCATGAACCCAAACATTCTCCCAGCGAGACCAATATGTGCGTTCATATCTCTCTGTGTCCTTCCAGAACCCACGAGTCATTCCAATCCATGGTGATTTGATCACAAGCTCGCCCACTTTATTTCGAACCGACTTTCCATCCTCATCAAATACATCTGCATCAATACCAGGACATGGACCAGAGAAAGCACATGCCTTGAGAGGTAGTAATGGATTTCCCATAACTATTCCTCCAGAGATTTCGGTACCTCCTGAATAGTTCATTATAGGGATTTTTCGTTTGCCTACTTTTTCGAAGAGCCACATCCACGGGGCAGGATTCCATGGTTCTCCTGTGGAGGCAAAGAAGCGGAGTGATGAGATATCATGCGGTTTGACTGGAGCCTCTCCATGAGTCATCAATAGTCGTATGAGTGTTGGAGAAACACCTAGAATCGAAACTTTATGTTTCGCGACTATCTCCCAAAGCCTACCTGGTGTGGGATAATCAGGTGCACCATCATAGAGGAAAAAAGTCCCACCAAGAATAAGTGTCCCAAACACTAGCCAGGGTCCCATCATCCAACCCATATCCGTCATCCAGTAGATTATCTCACCAGCATGAAGGTCAGTACCGAAAGCCATGTCTTGAGCTGCCTTCACCGGAAAACCGCAATGTGTGTGTACAGCACCTTTTGCTAGACCTGTTGTACCAGATGTATAGATAATCATCAGAGGGGCTTCAGCGCTTGTAACCTCAGTTGGTGAAGAATCAGACTGGCCCGAGATTATTTCATTCCACCAGCAATCTCTGCCAGACATCATATCAATTGGCTCTCCAATCTGGTGCAAGACAATCATATGTTCTAGCGTGGGAATTTGTTTTGCTGCTACATCAACAATTGGTTTCATGAGTATTTTCTTATTCCTTCGTATAACTCCATCTACAGTAAATAGAGCCTTCGCATCTGCATCAGCAAGACGGTCAACAATCGCGTTCACACCAAATCCTGAGAAGAGAGGAAGAATTATTCCGCCAATCTTTGCTATGGCTAGTAGTGCTATTGCAATCTCTGGAACCATTGGCATATAGATCCCGATTGCATCACCGGGACCTAGTCCTAAGGAGCGTAGTGCATTCGCGGCTTTGTTTACTTCTTTGAATAATTCAATGTAGGTCATGGAACGAGTGGTCCCATCTTCTCCCTCCCCTATTAATGCTGGTTGATGTTCAATTGATGTACCAATGTATTTGTCAAGGCAATTATTGACGATGTTTAGTTCACCGCCCACACACCATTTTGGTCTTGCTATACCCTTTGAGAGGTCTACAACCTGTTCATAGGGTTTGTAAAACTTGATGTCGAGAAATTTAAGAAGCGCATCTGAAAACCATGCAACATCTTCAGTGGATTTGAGCATCAGCTCTTCAAAAGATCCTATATCATGAGCGTGCATGAACTTGGTGAGATTCGCTTGTTGTATATGCTCATCTGTTGGTCGCCAGACTATTTCGCCACCAAACTCAAAGGATTCTTTCAATGACCTAGTTCCTCCGGATATATGATGCTATACCACTCGAAGTTCTTTCTCCATTACATATGCGTTGTTATTCTACATTTCCCCCTTTTGTGAATCACACAATCAATGAACTTCTCACAAAGTTCAGAGTCTACTTTAGGTCACAATTAAATTGGAAGCGTGGCTGATAGCGTTATACATTCTCACCTATGTGATTCTAGAACAACCTCATTTATTATAAGCACGAATGCGTGAGTGAGTCATATGGCGGATATGAAGGGAAAAACCTGTATTGTGACCGGTAGTAATTCTGGCATAGGAAAGGAAACTGCTATTGCGCTAGCAGAGATGGGTGCAACGGTAATCATGGCTGTACGCAATCTTGAAAGTGGACAAGCCGCCCTTGAGCACATTCTTCAAGAAGTAAATGAACCGCACATTGAACTGATGCATTGCGATGTTGCATCTAGGTCTGCAATTGAAAAGTTTGCGTCTGAATTCAAGGCTAAATTTGATTCTCTTCATGTACTTGTGAACAATGCAGGTGCTGTCATCAATAGACGTCAGATGACTGATGACGGATTTGAGCGAACCCTTGCGGTGAATTATCTCGGACCTTTTCTCTTGACTCGAGAACTATTGCCACTGCTCAAATCAAGTGCGCCAGCTCGTGTGGTTAATCTCTCCTCTGGATTGTACAAGTCCGGTCGTGTCAATCTGGATGATCTTCAAAGTGAGAAGAAGTACAGTTCACAAAATGTCTATAGAAATGCGAAATTACTGTTGCTAATGCAAACGTATTCTCTTGCTAGAAAACTAGAGGGAAGTGGAGTGACAATAAATGGAGTTCTTCCTGGATTTGTAGCAACCAATCTGGGAAGGAATAGTGGTAGTCGTATGCAATCTCTAATGTTTGGGATGATGAAGCCTTTTCAATTGAGTCCAAAGGAAGGTGCTGAAACATCTGTCTATGCTGCTTCTTCATCAGAAGTAGAGGGCCAATCTGGCAAATGCTTCTCAAAAAAGCAAGTGATTACCACTACAGAACTTTCTAATGACGAAAGTCTTCAAAATCAGCTGTGGGCTAAAACCATTGAGATGTTAGGAATTACTGACACTCAGTGAAAGCACGTAGAAAAGGATTTGAAAAAGAGAGTGACGAGGAGCCTCTCAACGAAACTCACTCAAGCTAGGGATTACTCGATTAACTAGAAGTCTTCCTTGCTATACAATCAATTCCGTTATCTCGCTCCATGGTTTACTCCCGTTTTCAGCAATCCACCATATACTCTCTTTCAGATTTCTACTCATTCTAACTTGGGAGGTTACTACGGTTGCTCTCTTCAGTGTGTATCCTATTTCATCAACTGCTTTCAGAACTTGTTTCCATCCCACCAAGTCCATAACAACTTTCATGCCAAGAGCTTTTAGAATTTCATAGCCATACGCTGTGAGCCACAGTCCACTCAAATCCATCTTATCCTCTCTGATTCCAATTACAACGCTCCGCATCTCATTTTCTCGAAGCTTAATAATCCGTTGTGTTCTCACAGCAATCTCACTATGCTTAGTAATCAATTCCTCGAGCATAAGTCCAGTAGTAGTCCCACCCCTATCCACTACTCCCGCAATTTCCACCACAAGCAATCTCGTAATCTGCTTACGGGCTTCTTCTGTTGGTGTTTCAGGAGATATTGAAGTGAATATATCTGTGAGATTATGATCAACAAAACCATAGCTCTCAAGATTTAATGCATACAGGATGTCGTGCTGCACACGTTGGTCTGACTTGTACATCCTCGCCACCTGATACAGGAATGACCATGGGTACATTATTGTAGGTCGTTCGTAGGATGTATTGCTCCTTCTTAGCCACGATACGCCTAGCACTTCAAAGTCGATAACAGGATTACTGATGAGAGGTGTCAAATCGACAGGTGTGAGTTGATTGTCTTGAAGATAGAGGTACCTCAGATTCGCACAGGATGCCAAAGGTGTGAGATTGATACTAGTCAGGTCATTCCCTCTCAAGGTAACTATCTCTAAATTTTTGCATGAACTAAGAGGTGAGAGGTCAACTGTCTTTAATTCGTTATTGTACAGAAAGAGTTTTGCTAGTTTGGTATGGACTGCCAGAGGGTTTAGGTCAATATTATCGAGCTGATTCTCAGCTAAAGCAATTTCTTTCAGGTTACTGCTGGATCTTAGAGGTGAGAGATCTATGTGCTGGAGCTGATTTTCATGAAGATGAATTATTTCCAAACGTGAACAGCTAGTAAGAGGGGAAAAATCGATGTTTTGTAACTTGTTATGCCACAGTCCAAGATAATGCAAATCTGTGCAAGAGTCGATGGGTGAAAGGTTGATAGTTTCAAGCTGGTTACCTCCTAGACTAAGTAACTGTAAGCTAGCACAGGAGCTGAGGGGTGCGAGATTGATTGTTTGGATTCGGTTCTCAGCCAAGTTGAGATTCTGCAAGCTGATACAGGAGCTGAGCGGCGAGAGGTCAAGATGCACAATTTCGTTCTGATGCAAATCTAATATTCGTAGGTCTGTGAGTAAAATAAGAGGCGACAGGTCGATACTAGAAATTTTCTGATATGATAGATCTATTTCTGTAACTCCAGATCCATACTCACGTGTATGCGCATTCTTTTGACTATCAGTGTAACAAAGTTGAATGCCCAATGGCTCCGACTCCTATTATCGCTGTATACTCACGATGTAAAAATCTTGGTGGTATCCGATGATAACCAAAATCTTCATCTATAACTGATAGGACTGTGTCGTGATGTAAAGTTGTCATCTACAGATATCAAATATTTCAATGAAGTCATCGATTCAATTGGTAGCCCTACTCAGCTTCTTCTTGTGTTAGAAAATGATAATGATTTTGATACATTCCTGCATGATTTCAATAAGTCGCTAATTTCTGCAAAGCAGATGGAGGAAAACTCTAGTGACTTGCCTTACCATGTAATTAGAATTGGGTACGATGGAGATATGCTAGATGATATGTTTCGTCTTGTAGTTTCAGATGAAGCCGAGAACTTCAAGCCTGCTGCTATTGATGCAAACTTGCTCTATTCCAAACAGGCAATTTTCCAGCAGCTTTACCAGAGTATTACGAAAGACAAATTCATCGTGTTTCATATAGTAGAAAGTCCTCTCTTATATCTCTTCAAAATTAGTATGAAATATAATTTAAAATTGAAATCATATCGAACACTATCAGAAAAGGAACTGGCAGAAATAATACAACTACCAGATTTTTACCAATTGCCACACATTGTTGATGATATCATCATTCGTTATCTCAAAGACCTTCGAGAACAAGGGACCGAGGACCATAGAATGAAGTATAGCGACTTCTATCGTATCATCTCCGGTCTTTTCATGGAACTCTCAAACGTCTTCCTTGCAGGACCGACAGCTGGAATGAACCGACATATTTGCGTTTCAAGTTGGCGAACACAAACACTTCTTCTTGGCTTTAGTCCACTTACTTGGTCCGCGGGGAGCTTCAGTGTCTTCGACCTAAGTGGCAAGGATATTGATGCACGATGGTCATATCCTGTTCCTCCCTCTAATGATTCGAGAGTGAAGCAATACTGGGAAAAGTAACCCATAGAGGATATTTGTTATTCTACATAGAAATTGTAAAGATAGAAAAAGAGAATGACGAGGAGCCTCACGAAGAGGTTCCTCCGAATAAACCACAAGTAACCCGAATTAATCGATTAACTCAAAGGTTTCTTTCATGAGCATAGTTCCTCCACAAAAATGATACTGCACCACTTGAAATTCTTTTCTCATTGCATATGAGTTGTTATTCTATCTTACTCGCTTTATGATTCATAGTTTTCAGCATAGCGTAACAATTGCCTCGATATTACCACAGCAGCTATGACAAATGATAATCAGAAGGTCAAAACGTCTGCGCATGAGTGATCTGATTCTCTCACTCACTATCAGTTACAATATCCTGATTCTCTGACTGAACCGGATTATCAATAACGGTCGCCTGTGACGCAGACTTGAACCTCAGAACAAACTGGTTTACGTCTGGTTCATGCAACCGATGGTACTCGAAGGCTCCCTCATAATGGTCCATTAGTATCTTTACAGAGTACAGGTCAAGGTTGAGAGATGTCTTGAAGAGATGGAGCTCGTGAAAGACTGAGATTTTAATATCCTCAGAGAGAGGGTTTCCGGAATAGGCAACATGAATATCTACATTGCCTTCAGTTTCCTTAAACCCAATGTTAACATCGATTTCTTTCTTCTCTATTGACCTTGAAATGAATAACAGTAGATTCACGAAGACTGCTTCTAGTAGACTGTCAGCCATTATCCACATCTGGTCTATATCATCATGAAACCGGATATTGATGGTATCTGGACTGATGAGAGCATCCATCGTTTCGAGTGCTCCTTGAATGGTATCTCTGGTATTCAGAGGAAGCAATACTTGTGGAAAATTCTCTTTGACCTGAGCCAGTATGCCGACTTGCCTATTGATGAGAGCTGCCTCTCTGCTCAAACTAGCCGCTGATTCCTGGAAGTGTTGAGGGTCTTGTGGGTCAGGAAGAGCGAGAAGGTCCAAGTACATAGTCATCCCTTGCAGGAGGTTCCCAATCTTGTGACCCCATAGGGTGAGATAGAACTCAGACTCTTTTCGTGAAGTCTCAACTTCCTGTGTTCTCTCCTCAACAAGACCAACTAGTGCCTTGTATGGTTCAACGACAGATGTGATTATCATTGCAACTGCAATGACGAGAAATCCATATATCATACTGCTTATCCAAACGAGCTCCATAACCTGAAACGGACTCGCCTGTAGTGAGAATAGGACAGTGCTCAGTATCCAAAGCGTCAGAGCCATCGCTATTGACATGTCTATACGATTGTGCTCCGCTCGCCACGATTGAATGGACCTCACCAGTGCCGCAGTCATGGTCAGTCCTGTGAATATGAGGAGTAACCATGCTATTGGAGTGATACCTGAGAGCCCTCCTCCAGGTAGCGAGGTGATGAACACGGGTTCAGGGTTGAGGAAAAACCAAGTACTGATGCTTGGTATGATGAGGGCTCCGTACACAAGGGATATGTTCCTTTGCCACTTTGACACCGGCACCTCTTCTGACAGTGAGCCGAATAATAGGGGAGGCCCCACGATGAATACAAAGGCTGCCACGATTGTCCTGTTCCTCTCTCGACTTGCGAAGGGTGACCAATCTATGGCGGCTACATTGGTAAGTAGATAGAAGAGGACCATAATGATTGCATTGAGTGCTATCAGTATGAGTGCCAAGTCTCTAAAATATTGGTCCTGAGTATACCGCACGAACGCATATGTGAATACTACACTAATGACTGCTAATTCCAAGGGTAATAGGATGTTGATCCAGAGTCCTAATTGGGGGATGTCAAGCTCGATCCAGACAAGTCCAGTGAGGAGCGTATATAGAATCAACAGGAGCACAACGATGAATATGACCACCACTATCATGTCAACACGTGCTCGCTTGTTTCTACTAGTCATGCTCACATTCCACTCAGAGGTTCTTCGTAACTCATGCAATACACAAACTCCAATATCAGACTTTCTGTTGAGAGAAACTTTCCCAGGACGAAATCACCAATCACACGACGGAATGTTTAGCTAATAGCTAATCACTCAGAGTAGTTTCCTCGAGGGTGGATTGTTGCACGTAATTGACACTTTCAGATGTGAGAAAGATAGCATTGATAATAGCTGATTACTTCTAATAAAACAAAATGAGAATGACGAGGAGCCTCACTAGGAGGCTCACTCCATTTCAGAATCTTTTTTCCTTTCATTCACGAAATATAAGGTCCAACTGATTGGGTCTCATAGATCTCTGGCGGTTTCTTGTGATGATATACTGACACTAAACCGAGTAAGAAAGCTCCAACCAACGAGAATACTGCAGTAGTGTCGTCATATGACATTGAACGACTGTAAATACTCGCAACTAATATCACATCACCATACGCAGTTGAGAAGAAGATGTCAATAATGCCTTTGTATGAAGGGTCAATCTGTACCACTGTATCGACGTGCGATGTATTTGTCCACTCATATAATGCTGTATACTCAGACCCATTATACCAGCTTTCCCATTCGCTGAATTCTAAGACAACAAGATCGATGCTCCCTTCTGAGCAGAAAAGAGAGATTTCGATACCCTGATTTTGCGACCTATCCCAAAAAGACGCATGGAATGGAATCTTGAGGTTGTCTACGATTCCAAAGTTCCCTTCTAATATCATCGAATCTCTTTCAGAGGGTACTACGAAATAGAAGATAGAATTGCCTACTAAGAGAATGCACAAAAAACTTAGAACAATGGAAACTCTCTCCTTTCTCATAGATAGCATATAGTGCGCAGAATCACATAAACTCTTCGAGCCCACCTCATTTCGAAATGCTTTATCTTGTCAACTTGTTTCCACAGCTAAGTTATGCAAAAAGAGAATGACGAGGAGCCCTTAGAGGAGGTTTACGTAATTCAGTTCGAAGTTCTTTACAATAAGGTCTTCCATTGCACTACGGATTACTCGAGTAGTTCGAAATCGTCCTTGCTTGCGTGCTTGACTAGAAAGTGAACTCTCGCGAAGCTTTATTGTCTTACACAACAAGGATTACTCAGAAGAAGTAAATTAAGGAAAACTGCGTCAACTATGGTTTTCACATCTGATAAAGGCAAATACTTCGTAATCTTTGGAATTATACTTCTTATTTTTTTCAATTACTGGAGCTATTCTTGTTTCTATTGAAAAGGATGAATATCTCTTTCATGTAACTAGAAATGGAACACGAATAATAGAATGTTCTCTTCCTCTTGAAGGTAATCACTCCTATGAGATAATCTTCGGAGCCTCTGACGATTCATCAGGGAGTGATGCAGTTGTTCGTGTGCCTTTCGTTCTCTATGTTGATGACACTGAGGTCTTGAATTCTCGTCTTTATGCTAGAGATAGTTTTGAGTACGAAGAAAATGAGAATCCAGAAACTTACGATTCAATTCACTATTATCTTACTCCACCGGACGATATTAACCTTACAATTACTGGAGAGATGAGCTCTGGCGATTATTGGTACTTCAAGATATATCAGGATGTTCCTCCATCTATTGACACTAAATTCATGATATGTGGAATAGTCATTGTGTTTGGAGTAGTTGCTTTACTAATGGGCGGTTATGAAGAGATGTGCGTTTGGGACGAAGAGCCGCGTAGGCTTGATTATCAAAGGCGTGAATTGCCTGTCTTTCAGAAACTTACTGAATGGAAGGAAATTGATGACGCGTTATATGAAGAGAACTGTTTCAACTAGCTTCTTCAGTACTGTGCAGTGGTTGGATTACGTCACATACGGGTGACTCTTACTAAAATACTCGTTTATGCCAAAGATGTCTGTATCTCTCCTGAAAACCATACTTCAAGTACATGTTAATTGCCGCTTGATTTGTACTACGAACTACAAGTTCAGATATTCTAAAACCTTTAATATACGCACGATTCAGAACTTCAAGTAGCAAAGATTGACCATAACCTCTGCGTTGATATTCTGGCAATATTCCTAATCCATGAATCTGAAGAATTTTTTTCTTGTACTCATTATTTCCAGGTATGATTGACCAACCCGTACATAGTCCGACAGGTTTACCATTAACTACAGCCATGACTACAAAGTTTGGTTCAAAGCTTGTGTGCTTGATTTGAACCTTCAGAGAATCGACTGTAATCTTATCATAATCGGGACTATCCTTGTAAATGTCATTCTGAAGCTGTGCCCATATTTCCAGTTCTCTCTTTATATCCAGATTTCTCAATATCAGATCTTGGGGTGGAATTGTACGTCTTAACGGTTTTTTACTATCTAGCCGCATTTTTATCCAAGAATATTCATGTTTGAAACCCTGATGAGTTGCAAATGATATTGCATAGGGTCGAAAGCTAGGTATTCGACCAAAAAATGTTCTTGAACCATTCTTCTTTCCAGTTTTGAAAAGGTGCTCTAGAACCATTGAACCAAAGCCTCTTTTTTGATAATCTGGGTGAACTTGAACCATTATTCTAGAGCTTGGTGGGGATGTATTCTGCGAAAATATTGTACCCGCTGCTACCAGACATCCCTCCGAATCTTGAATGTATACAATATCGCGGCCAATTTCGACGGTTGGAATTGAAAAAGAGGAACGGAAGTATTCTCCAGTAAGTTCGATATGGTCTGGGTTATCAAGTGAATCTATTGCATTATACAAGGCTGCATAATCGTCAAACATGGCTTTGTTTCCAGGTTCGAGTAAGAACGAATCAGATGCACCCATTAGTTCATCCCACCGTTTGAATATTCTCCAATAATTGCGGATTATAAGAGCTCCAAATACGTCTCTTCCTGATTTGTTTGTGATGAAGCACAGCACATCCAAGCTCTGTTATCTGCACCTGCTTACTACGAGAGATACGAAATCTCGTAACATAGCCAGCTAATTCTAAGGATCGAAGATGTCTAGATAATCCTGATTGTCTAATCCCCGTTTCTTCAGCGATTTCTTTCTGGTGTACTGGTTTGTTATTACGCTCAAGATAGCTGAGTATCTCACGCTTTTGGTGAGTGAGGTTGACTAATTCAGAAGGCCATACTTCGGAGATATTGAATACTTCATTCCCCTTTACACAGAGTATTGAAGCTCTGACAATTGTAGCAGAAATGCATGCCGCTAAAGTCATCATACAATTTTCAGATGACACACTAAACTCAATATCACAGAGATCAAGTTTCTGTGAATCCAAGGCGCTCAGGGTTGAAGATAGTATGTTAGTGAAATCGTCTGATATAACCCTGATAGGTGTGACAGTGATTCCAAATTTGGAAAACTTGTTGATGAGATAATCTGCCAGTTCGTCTTGATCACTAGTGTGAATAATATAAAGTTCATCTATGCTCCGTCTTACAGCAAGGTATTCGATGTTCTCTTTTTTTGCAAGGAATGCAACATGGATTCTTGGTTTAATCATTGCCTGTAGACTCCGATGAAAATGCTGAGTATATGGAGGGTAGGGTCCGGAAAAAATCCAGACCCTTGATCCCCCCCATCATACGAGTTTTTCGAAACAATTCCTTCTCCTTTATAGGAGATTTCCAGTCAAGCTATAACACGAATAATGAACATATAAGCTATCGATGAAACGCCAAAACTGGGGGATTACTTGAATAGAACACACTCTCTGAAATACAATACTGAAAAATTGGTAGCAATTATCATTTTGTCCTCATTATTAATGAAATTGTGATACCGATTATTTAACACCCCTTAGTATCGAGATTTTAGAGATGTAAGGCTATCACTTTGTGAACTTCCTGCTTCAACAGCTAGATTCTCACATTCCTCTACTAATGTACTTAACCAAGATGAAATTTCATCTTTCTGCGGTTGCCATCTTTGATGCTCTATATCCCAAAAACTTCTTGGAAATTTCCAATGACCCCAGATACCACTGCTTAAGGGCGAAATAGTAATTGGCCATTTGAGTAATCGGAGTGTATCCATCAACTTGGTTGAACCACCTATAGGAAGTTCAACAATCATGAGAAGATTTCGATTTTTTTCAAAACGAAGGAATGTTCTCGGAAGTTCTCTAGACCATGCATCAAGAAGACTAGAAGTTCTTTTATCTGTAGCTCTGAGTGCTACTCTTTCTACTAGACCAATGTTATATACTGCCCAATCTTTTCGGATTAGTCCTTCTGATTTAAGCTTCTTCAAACGTTTCAAGAGCTTGGTCTGTCCAACTGAAAGCTCTTTCCTAAGTATTCGTGTAGAAACAAGTCCTTGTCTTACTGACTCAAGAATACGCATGTCAAGAGAGTCGAGATAGTGATCAGTTGTGCTAGCGGGATAGTCAATTCGCTCTACAATCTGGTCAATTGACTCTTCTTTGATTCTATGACCCCAACCTTCCATAGCTACCCATGGAATTTCCCAGCTGCGAGTCTTTCTATTATAGTGATAGAACGAGTTTGAAACACCTACAGAGAAAGTTTCTGCAACATCACAAGCTATGCCAGAGTCGCTCAGAATAGAGGTCATTTGTTTTAAAGAACGAGTGTTTTCTGGATTGTCCGGTACAGTTAATCGTGCCATAGACTGCCAAGGACCATTGAGAATTGATCTTACATCGTATAAGAATGGACATTTTGTGATGAGCTTGGTTGGATCACTCCATGATGGTCCAGAGAGAAGAACATGGAATGTTCTTATCCCAATTTTAGAGAATGGGACTGCTGTGAGCTCCATTAAGACATATTTACGTTTCAAATGATTGATTCGAGTACAGATCCAAGGTTCACTTAATCCAGTAATCTCTGCTACTTGATGATATGACGCATCCCGATTCTTCATCAAAGCATCTACTATCTTCACTTCAGCAGGACTAAGCCCAACAACAATATTCTGGACTCTCTTAGTCATGTACTCAACATATTCTTCAAAATCTAATGACTTTCCATAGCGAAACATGCACACAAATTCATGAGACAGTGAATCCAATTCACTATTCCCACCAAGTGCATCTATCCAGGTCATCAGCTCAAACGAATTGTAAACAAGGTTTGCCCGGATTCGCAGTGAAGGAACAGATTTCCATGCTGTCATCCATTTTCTTTTGTCAGCCTTCTTCAGAGATTGTCGCGTGAATTCAGAAGCAAGGTCCCGTTTTGCTTCTGGGCATAAGTCTTGAGGTAATGAATTGATTAAGCATTCTCTAAAGACTACACCTTTGAGTGGAATCTCACCATCCACGACTTCATGTGTTATCTGAAGTTCTCTATTCTCATCAAAATAATGCCCTCCAAATCGCAGAATATCCGAAGTGTCGATGACTGTTATTGACTGGGGATTAGGAGTCACATCAAGCCCAAATCGGTCTGATATCATCTTGGAACATTCATGCCACAATTCTGAAACTTGGGAGGTTAAGTTTGTCATCACTTATTGAAAGAAACGGTTGACCTTAAGAGCTTCTGTTGTATCAGCTAAAAGTCATTGCAATGGAAAACGGCACAGAAATACGATAAAGGTGCAATCTTTTGCCAAAGTTGCTTCCTAGGAAGCAACTATCAATTCCTAGCGATAATTCTTACGTTCTATTTTGAATACTTAGTAGTTCTATCATTCATGATAACAATGTTTTCACCTCCAAAAGACCCCGTGGAACCGTGGTAGCAATTACTACGGCTTAGGCTATATCATTAAGATATAGTCAATGTAAACAACGAAGGAGATCAATATCCGGTTAACGGAGCACATCTTCCTGAGATTAGCAATTACAACAATATCATGTTGATTGTCATTGCTCACTCACAGGTGTATCGATGATATCAACCGGAATTACTCATCCTCCATCATGTTGTTCATAATGAAACTTATTCAATAATCAAGAAGAAGGTATAAGCTTGGCCAATAACCTTGATGACAGTTCGTCGAGCATTGATGATGAATACTTGCATGAATTAATTCTAGACATTTCTAACGATTCTAATGAACCAAACGAAAAATTGGTTATGATAATAAACAAGAACAGTGGTCTAGCTCCTTACTCACATGAATTCAGTAAAGGCAATTTAGATCCCCAAGTTATTTCGGGATTCATTTCAGCAATGACAAGTTTCATGGGTACTGTGACCGGTGAGAAACAATCTTACTGGAAAACAGAATATGGTTCAGATTCAGTGATTCTTGTGGAAAATGGAGAGTGGACAGTTGGAGTTCTTGCAACATCAAGAGAAACCAGTGAAGGTCGCAGTAAACTGAGAAGAATTGTTCGTGAATTTGAAGATTATTTCACAGTCCTCAAGGATTCTGACGGTATTGAAGGTAGTGCGATTAGAGAATTTGATCAATATGTTAGAAGGACGTTCGTGTATGATCAAATAACAGGACGAACTCTTGTAATGAAAAGACATGAATGGAGGAATTCAATATTCACCTTTGATCTACCAAGTACTGCTTTCGCTGTATCAAAGATTCTTCTAGGTCTTGAAGAAACACAAACAATCAAAGAAATAGCTGAGTTTCAAAACCTCGCAATAGAAGATACAATTGAGCTTGTTTCCAAAGCATTCTGGCACAATACTGTTTCCCTGAAGTATATCCCAGCTGATGATGATATTCTCACTCTATCAGAGAGATCGTCAACAATACTATTTCAAAAAGCAAATCCAATCAGATTAGCAAATTCAAGTTTGAGTGTGATTGCTCGTTTTGATGGTCGTACGCCTTTATCTCAATTGACAAACAGCATGGATATCCATGACTTTGAGGTTCTTCTAGACGAATTGGGCATTCTAATCAATAGAGGTCTCATTCAGAGAATTTCAGTGGAGCAACAACAAGTTCTACTCAATGAATGTATTCTTTCATTACTTGTTTCTCAGGGGTCGTCACTTATTGGTCACAATAAAGTGAAAGAAATATTTGAAATAATTCGCGAAAGGGGAGTGAACGACCATCCTTGGATTGGTAGAGTTGTGCTTACAGATAGGATTCTCTCTCAATGCAAACTCGAAGAGAGCATGACTCCCACTGATTTGGATGATTTGGCAAATGCACTGGAGTATTTCATCCAGGAAATGAGTGAACAGCTCTCGATAAGATGTGGAAGGAGCGTGGTTGAGAATTTGTTTGTATGATTTGATATCCCTGCACCCGACTTGATTCTATTTTCACTATTCTTCTTAGGGTTACTTTACTTTCTTGTCTGGAGGTTAGATAGGCGTCCCCAGGTATTTGGAATAGAGTCTTCACGATCTCGAAGACCGAGATTTATTGCAAGTGCTACAATCACAGCTATCTTTCTTGTTTCTCTTGTTTATCTGTTATCTCAGAGTGATCTCATCCAGTTTCCATTGAAATATGTCATCCCGCTTTCATTGACTGGTATCTTACTTGTGCCCATTTTCATAGATTTGATTAAACAATACAAGAAACTTTACGAGGTTAAAAACCCTTAGCAATCTTGGTATTTAACGATGCACATTGTGAGTCTTGCGTTATGACTCGCTAGGACGCCCCAAACGCCTGGCACCCAGCCAGCTTACGAGCGGTCCGACTATCGCCAGAGGCACGATTGTGAGTAACACAGCACTTCCCAAAAGACCCAAACCTTCCAGCAATGCTGGTCCGAAGTAAAAGAACCCGAACAACAGGGAGGCCATTAGTGCACTCAAGACGATGACTCCCGTTGCAAGACTGTTTAAGATGTACGAGCGGGATCTCGTGTTCTCGAATGTGGGATTAGCTGCTACTACACCGACTGACACCATGATTGAGCAGCATAATAGACAATAACCATATACGAACATCAGAAGGATGAACTGCACTTCTAGGCCCACTAGCAACCCTACCACAATGGATGGTATCAGTGCCATGGGAGCAGCTGAGATGAAGAAACTGACAAGTTTCGCCTTCACAAATTCTATCGAACCGTGAGGTGCACTTCTTATTACCCAGAGGTGGTCCTTGCTCTCAATGAAGCCAGTGCCACCAAAAGTCATAGTTCCTACAACCATGAGCATCATCGCTCCTGTAATCATCGGCATGAGCACTCTAAAGGCTGGATCATCAATGGGTGGTTCCGGTAATGAGAAATTCATCACAAAGGGCATGACTGTAGTCATCATGAGGACAAAACCGAGTCTTGATAGATTCTCAGCCTTTCGGAAGAAGTCTTTGAGACTTGTGACCACAAGAACACCGAACGATCCTGAGAAGACCCTTCTAATCCCCCGAATCACAACATTCTCCCTGACAATAGTTGTGACTGTTTCAGTTCTCACTCCCAGTCTGAAGGTGAATACTCTGTCTGATGCTCTGAACGCAACACCCACGAGAAGTAAGGTGAACAACGAAAGCAATAGCACATCAGTCAGGATGTCAAAACCAAGAACGGTTTTGAAGAGGGGGAGCATCTCTGGGCTGACATTTGGACTGAACAAGATTGCCGCCCAAGATATCATATCTGCACCCCATGTGAACGGGAATAGGAGAAATACATTCATCCCTAGAATGCCTGTCAGAGGCCCGGCAAAGTATACCAACCCGTAGATTGGCAGGCCAGCAGCCAATCCAATCACCATTGAGAGTGCCTTTCCCAGATCCTCTGCACGTCGCGATTCACCAAGCTTTGCCTGGACTGCGAGTGAGATGAAGTTGGACATCCACAGGGTCGACAATGAAACCATCAGGATTGAACAATACATTAGTAACTGACCGAGAAGAGTCACTTCATATGCGAGTATAAATGGCGATATCAGTACAGGTGCGAGAAACAACACCATTAGTCCGTAACTGGGTATCTTTCCCACGAAAGTCCCCACAAGCAGAGACCTCGTTGAGACGTCAGAGCTAAGGATTATCTCCCACTGGCCTATCTTTATTTCTTGAAGTGCGTACAGAATAGGATAGATCAAAACAAGCATCCACAAAAGTAGCATGGCTATTCGAACAAGTTCCGGCAGTGACACCATCAACAGGGAGTAGATGAACTGGTTACCACTGATGACGAATCGCCATATCTCTGGGACTATATAGAACGCCCATAGGTTACCAATCAGGAGAATGCCTGCGAAGATTGGAACTCTCCTACCCTTGAACCTAGAACTCCACACGAGAAACTCTACCTTAGCTATGGCCAACCAATGTCGAGCCAACTCTCTTACCTCCAATCAAGGAGCTTCTCTCTGTCAATTTTACCACCAATAATCTTGAGATACGCATCCTCAAGGTCCTCAGCACCAGCATCACTTACAATCTGTTCAGGAGAGCCCAAAACCACCAACTTGCCCATGTTGATTATACCGATGATGTCACACACATCTTCTGCGAAATCAGTCATATGCGTGCAAATGAAGAACGTCGTTTCAGTCTCCTTGGCGAGAGCCAGGATAAGGTCCTTGACCAGAGCACTGATTGTTGGGTCGAGACGAGAGGTCGGTTCATCGAGAAATACCAATCGGGGTTCGTGGATGAGTGTGGAAGCCACGAGAACTTTCTGTTTCATTCCAGAAGAATATGATTCCAGTAGGTCATCCCGTCGTCCCTCCAGTCCCAATATCGAGAGGAGTTTATTGATTCGAGAGTTCAAGACATCATCGCTCATATGATAAAGAGCCCCGACGAACTCGAGGAACTCCACAGCAGACAACTTCGAGTATAGCCCTGGAGTTTCAGGCAATAGACCTGTCATGGCCTTGATTCTGTCACTCTCTTTATGAATGTCAAAGCCACAAACCGTTGCGTGACCGCTAGTCGCTTTCAATAAACCACTAAGGATTCTAACTGTGGTTGTTTTACCTGCACCATTTGGACCTAAGAAGCCAAATCGACTTCCCTTTGATACACTCAGATTGAGATTAACCAGTGCTTGTATAGTACCGAATGTCTTCGAGAGACCATCTGTTTCAATTACCATCTTGTTCAGGACTCCCATACTGCTGTTCACGATATTCCTTAAGTTTGTTTGTAATGACCACTTGCCACACCAAATGAAAAATATATCTTACGTCAAGAATAAGTTTACGCTTCTCATATTTCTGAGTGTGAACAATAATGTGCTTAATTCCTACACTTAGGACTGGTGGCAACAAAATCGAGAAGAAACGAGTTTGTAGTTACTACCAGCTTCAATTTGGTAACGAAATGAAGTGGAACAGAATCGGGGTTATTCTCTGGACCAAGGCCGCTTTACATCTTTGTTTTACCAGAGCGAAGTATTCGAGTAAGTGATTTTCAGTGAAGGGTATAGCAAATGTAGCACCAAGGAAATCCTCCATTTCAGTGCAATGAATTGTCATTTCTAGATCTCATTAATATCACTACAAATTTGGAAATGGATATTATTGTCAAATTACCACGGACTCTGACGAAGATAAATTGAACAATGAATGAACCCTGACAGTGTTGCATTCTCGGTTGCGAAAAATTTCATTGCAAATGTATACGATCCAAAGTCTTGCTCAAGATACCGGACCCCACCGAATCCACCCCATTCTCCACGCGTGATGTTTCGGTAATAACAGAGAGATTTTCGATCAGTTTCATTGAGTAACAGGAATTCTGATGATGACATATTCAACACAGAACTATAGTAACTAAGTTCTGTAGGAGAATTACCCCAGTTGACAATTGAACATCCATACCGTAGATAATTCCATTGTCCATAACGTGGAGGCTGAACATCACAGGAGAAGACATACCATTCTCCCAGAGCAATTTGTTCTCCCTCTTCGGGACTCTGATGGAAAGTAATAGTGGTTTCTTCAAGCACCATGTTTTTGTAAGCAGCAGTCCCAAATGCCACACCTGATAATAAGAAGATGACAAGACTGACAAGTAACACTCTGCGTATTTTCAGCTCTCGTTTGATTTTCAAGTGATCTCGGCGATGTTCTGACTTAGGCTCCCAAATTCCTGAACCTAATTCCTGTAGTATCGACAAGAAGGATGTTGTGCGTCGTAGAATTTTGATACTGATAATGATGCAGATGAATGCTATGACACCAAACAACGCCAATGAAACTAGAATTGTAGCAGTTGTTGCTTCGAATCCAAAGTATGTTGCGATTGTTGAATCATATGGTGGATCATAACCAGAAAGACGACCTGCAAAGATTCTTACAATGTTGGATGGACTAAGCATTGCGATACCTCGGGTTAATGAATGCCAAAGGGTTTGATTACTCCACCCTACTGCTGATGCCAGCCCTATTGTTATGATACATCCAATAGACGTAGAAACAATAATGTCATCAGTGACTACGACAAGTAATACTCCAATCGTAGCAAGCAGAAGGGAAACAACAAGAGTAGCAATTAAAACAGGTAGAAGATAGATGAGAAAACCTGTACCTGTAGGCGCATAGAACATAATCCCCGATGCGTAGGGCTCTAGGAACAATACCAATGTGATTGACACGCTGAATACTATTATGAGTGTATATGTTTCAACTATGCATCGAAGAAACACCTCGATGGAACTCTTACCAGATTTCAGTAATGCAAGAATATGTCTTCTTGCGTTGGAAGTCCCAAATGTTATACTTGAAGCCAGGAACACCGGTAGACCAATTAGCAATGCATATGAAATCACATTCGTCGCATTTACAAGAACTGCAAATTCGTTTTCATAACTGACATAAGGGCGGAGTGCATAACAAGCAAGTATTGTAATACTGGACATTATCGCCCAAATAATGAACCAACTCTTTGTGATACAAAATCGGTTATCTCTCGATTTATTCTCACCCTCTACCAAAATGATTTACTCCTTCAATACGAAGAGTTTCTAAAATCAGCATCAAATAGAGAAGTAAAGTATCTTTCTACCAAAGTGTACTGTCTGATTCAGAACAAATAGTACGAGTTTCAAGATATGAAAATGCTATTAACCCATCCCCCTAGATTGAAAATTAGTATGGAGGCGTAATGGATGGGGCTATCACGAAAACAATCTATTATTGTGGGAATAATTCTCGCTGTCGTTGCTCTGCTATCACCATTTATTTTTAGCATTCATACTGATATGTATGAAACGACAATTACTATATTCACACTTTTCTGGATGATCTATACTAATCTTTCAGACACACTAGTCATTAGATTCAATGACTTCTGGCCAACACTAGGATACATTCCCTTTGTCGTATTTCGTCTAGGTGTACCCATTCAATTCGTTCGCTACTATGAGATGAAAGTGTCAGGATTTACTTTGGCAATCACAGGGTTAGCTGGTGAGATTCCACCGTTGATAATGGTTCTTGGAATGTCACCAGGTCTTTCTTTTTCTTCGATTGTTTTTCCTCTTCCATTTCATCTACTTATCTGTGCCATTGTACTTCTCTTGAAACCAGTCAATTATGGTGATGATGTCTTTAGTGAGAATGAGAGGCTTTAATCATATGATGATACAAGCGATTCTACGATACCCTGATTGAGATGCAAAGGATGCTCAAAGATGATCATCCCTCTCCTGAAGATGCTATTAGATCTCTCAAAAAGAAGAAAAAGGGCTAACAAAGCTCCACGTTTTCACTTCAGCGGTACGAATGCAGAAGACTTTGTAGCATCAATTCAGATTCGAGCTGTCTGGAGCTCTGTACTTTCAGGGAAAGCATGCTGAAGCCCGTACGACATTTGAGAAAGCTGTAAAATTAGATCCAAGTGTGAGAGAAAAATCAATAGTGCTAGGAATTTGACATAAATAATTTACCGAATCTATATTCAAAAAATTTATAGGAATGTTTGCAATCTCAACATTTGTTTGGTATGGCACACTCAAATATCAAATGAAAGCGTGGGAAGAGGTAGGAATATCTGTGAATAACTGCGTCATTTCAGTTCGTGATGTAACGAAATCATTTGGACATGTCAAAGCTTTGGATGGTCTATCACTCGATATGGAACCAGGTATCCTT
>SDBU01000499.1_pt1 | contig 54608 bp, 41 predicted proteins | sample 2277071 | NCBI WGS metagenome assembly SDBU01 (sample SAMN10397929, study PRJNA504765) | marine sediment metagenome | isolation source: marine sediment core GS08_GC12, 126 cmbsf | place: Arctic Ocean: Gakkel Ridge, Loki's castle | collected 2008 | reverse complement strand
TGGATTGTTATTTCAATATTTGCTTTGATTATGGGAATTCTTTTCAATATGTATCCTTCAGCAGTATTCCCCGTATGGATGGAAATTCCCCTTGCGCTGCTCCTCTCTTATATGGTTTTTAAAAAGGGCAGAAATTTATCTACCTGGTCCTGGCTGGAGTAAGCTCATTTTTCCTGTTTCTCATCATCACCGTCTCTGACCCTTTCACGCTTCTCCCCTATGTACCCAGAGACGGACAGGGCTTAAACCCCATGCTCCAGAATCCAGGGATGATCTTTCACCCCCCCACCCTCTTCCTCGGATACATAGGATTCACCGTACCTTTTGCCTATGCAATCGCAGCCATGGTATCCGGAAATCTGGACGAGAGCTGGCTTCAGAAAACGAGGACATGGAATATCCTGTCATGGGTGCTTCTTACCATCGGTATCATCCTGGGTGGACAGTGGGCCTACGTCGAGTTGGGCTGGGGAGGATACTGGGCCTGGGATCCCGTGGAGAACGCCTCCTTCATCCCCTGGCTGGTGGCCACAGCTTTTATACACACGGCCATCATCCAGGAGAGAAGGAACATCATGAAGGTCTGGAATATGTCCCTCATAGTGCTGACCTTCATCCTGTGCATCTTCGGCACCTATCTCGTCAGGAGCGGTGTTCTTCAGTCGGTCCACGATTTCGGGGCTTCGGGCCTCGGGGGCTACTTCCTGATATTTATGGCGGCTCTACTTCTGGGAAGCGTCTACCTGATAGCGGCAAGCTACAAGGACCTGAGGACGGAGCATTCACTTGAATCCTATCTTTCAAGAGAAAGTACCTTTCTTTTCAACAACGTAGTGCTTCTTTCCATAGCTTTTTCAACCCTCTTCGGAACCATGTTCCCCCTCCTGTCTGAAGCGGTGACGGGAAACAAGATAACCGTCAGTCAGCCCTTCTTTAACCGTGTGAACACGCCTTTGTTTCTGCTCCTGCTGCTCATAACGGGGATATGTCCCCTCATTGGCTGGAGGAAGGCCTCTGCAGATAACCTTCGCAAGAACTTCCTCATACCGCTGCTGACGACTGTTGGATCAGCAGCAGCCATGTTCACCGCGGGCATTAGAACCCTCTATCCGATACTGGCTTTTTCCCTATCTGTGTTTGTGGCGACCACGATATTCGTCGAGTTCTGGACCGGCACCAGAGCCAGAAAAACACTCACCGGCGAGCCGGCCCACATTGCTTTTCCAAAACTCCTGTGGAAGATGAGGAGGAGGTACGGAGGTTTTATTGCCCACTTCGGAGTCGTCCTGATGGTGGTCGGCATTACGGGATCCAACGCCTTTAAACTTGAGGAGCAGGCTACACTCTTCAGGGGCCAGAGCATGGATATAGGAGCATACTCGCTCCGTTACGATAACATGAAGAGATACAAACTCTACAACAGGGATATCTACACAGCCAACCTCACAGTGTACAAGGACGGGAAAATGGCCGGCACGATCTCTCCGGAAAAGAGGTTCTACATCAACGCCGATGAGCCCACGACGGAGGTGAGCCTCAGGTCCACTCTTATGGAGGATCTATATGTTACCATGCCCGCCATAGGCAAGAGCCGGGAGATAACCCTCAGGGTCGCGGTGAATCCCCTCATACTCTGGGTGTGGATCGGGGGATTCGTAATGGTCCTGGGGGCCTCCATCTCAATAATACCATCAAGGAAGAAAGTGGAAGTGAGAATTAGTTAGCAGTCAATATAATATAAGTGGTTTCCGGTAAAAGCCCCTTCGGCTTCGCAACCCCCTTGAGCTTCGCTTCAGGGCCTTTTACCGGAAACCATTATGAATAGATGTGTTCCAGGCTGGGTTTTGGTGAATCACGAAGTGAAGCTAAAAGGGGGTTGCGAAGCCGAGTGATTACACCAACTAATTTGGAGATGAACCGAAATTGGAAGCGAGGGAAATGAGATCTAACAAGCATATAATTATTATCCTGATGGCAGCTGTTCTTGTGTTGTCTTTCGCGGTTCAACTGCCGGCCGCTACAAGCTCCGAGATCGAGCAGGAGTTGATGTGCGACTGCGGCTGCAACGATATGCTGGTAAACTGTACCTGCGAGAGATCGGAGCAGATGAGGGGCATTATCGACGGCATGCTTGATGAGGGCAAGTCGAAGGAGGCGATCCTTGCATCATTCGTGTCCCAGTTCGGTGAAACAATACTCTCGTCTCCTCCCAGGCGGGGATTCAATCTCGTAGCTTACGGAGCCCCCTTCGTCGGACTGCTTTTGGGTGTGGGCATCGCCTTTGTTTTCGTACGGAGATGGAGAGGGAAGGACAGTGACGATGAGTCCGGGCCCCATGATGACGGCGATTCCTCGCCGGGTGACGAGATGGAGAGCAGGATCGATGAGGAACTTCGTAAGATGGAGGAAGATATCTGAATGGTTACTATAATAGGAACAGTCATATTTCTAACAGCCCTGTGCTATACCCTTCTTCCGTTAATGGAGAAGAAAGAGGCCTGGATCCTGCCCAAAGATGCCGTCGCAGCTCACAGGGAATCCCTTGTCCGCGACAAGGCGATCTACCTGAGGGCACTGCAAGACATCAATTTTGAGCATGCAAGCAGCAAGATCAACACAGACGATTACAACGAACTCAAATCACATTACAGGCAGAAAGCATCCAGCATCATCGAGGCTATCGAGGAGCTGGAGGAACAAGTAAAGGAGCCGGAAAGCGGCAATGGATGACACCGCCTTTCTCAGGATCCGGGGTCTGAGAAAGAGCTACGAGTATGTAGATGCTTTGAGGGGTGTTGACCTCACCCTCGCCAGGGGAGACTTTCTGTGCCTGTTCGGACCAAATGGAGCAGGCAAGACAACCCTGATAAAGATCGTGGCGGACCTTTTAAAGCCCACCTCCGGAACCGTTGAAATAACAGGCGGGCCGGATCTGGACGGAGACATAAGATCCAGGATCGGGTTAATATCCCACCAGACACTCCTCTACGATGAGCTCACAGCCCGGGAAAACCTCCAGTTCTACTCATCCTTATACAGAGTCCCCGATCCCGACGACAAAATAGATAGCCTCCTGCATACTGTTGGCCTTCATAACAGAAGGAACGAAAGGGTTTCCACGTTCTCACGGGGTATGCAGCAAAGACTCAGCATTGCAAGGGCACTGATTAACGACCCCGTGCTTCTGCTTCTGGATGAGCCCTACAGCGGACTTGACCAGTTCGCCGCATCGGTGCTGAGCGACCACTTAAAGAAGCTTCACGCCCAGCACAGGACGATCATTATGGTGACCCACAATCTCACGAGGGGCCTGGAAACAGCCAACAGGATAGGCATTCTTTCAGAAGGCAGGCTCGTCTACCTGAAGGACAGGGATGAGATAGACCTTCCATCCTTCGAGGGCCACTATCTCATGCACATGGAGACTGATTAGTCGTGGGTGCCTCTCTGGTCATACTGAGAAAGGACCTGCTCATCGAGGTCAGAAGGAAAGACTCGGTAATCTCCATGATCTTTTTCGGGATCCTGCTCCTGTTCATCATGAACATGGCCATAGGCATAGGAAGGAAAGTGGATCCGGAGCTTGCTGCCGGGATCCTCTGGATCTCCATCCTCTTCTCGGCCGTACTGGGCCTGGGCAGGACTTTTTCACTGGAGAAGACTAACCGGTGCATAGACGGGCTCCTCCTCAGCCCGGTAGCCCCGTCCTCGGTGTTCGTTGCCAAGAATCTGGTGAATTTTTCCTTTATGCTCATATCCGAAGCAGTTATCATCCCTGTATTCTTCGCCCTGTACGGGGATAACATCACCGTGAGGTTAGTTCCCCTGCTGGCAACCGTCTTGCTCCTTAATTTCGGATTCTCGTCGGTGGGAACCCTCTTTTCCGGGATCACGGCGGCCACCAGCAGGAACGAAGTGCTCCTGCCCCTACTTCTGTTTCCGCTGATAACTCCACTGATAGCCTTCACCGTCAAGGCAACGGGGGAGATATTCGCAGGTGTACCCTTCGGGGAGTACTCTTCGTGGCTGAGGCTTATGGCAGCCTTTGGACTCATATTTTCCTGCGCGGGATATCTGCTTTTCGACTACGTAATGAAGGAGAACTGACCTTGAAAGATGGCCTCACAGACAGGATCCTTGTTGTGATCAGCTCTGTTATGATGCTGATCGCTGTCTATATGATATTTTTCTACGCGCCGACGGAAAGGGTGATGGGGATCGTTCAGAAGATCTTCTATTTCCATCTTCCCCTCGCCTTTATGGCTTTCCTGTCGTACTTTGTGGCCTTCGTCTGCGGTGTGCTTTATCTTATAAAGAAGGACATCAAGTGGGACATCATCGGTTCCAGCAGCGTTGAGATCGGCGTTGTATTCACAACACTTGTCCTCATCACCGGCTCGCTCTGGGCGAGGCCCATCTGGAACACCTGGTGGACATGGGACCCGAGGCTCACGTCGTCGCTCATTCTGTGGCTCATCTATGTAGCCTACATCATACTGAGGATGTCGGTTGAACAGGCCGAAAGGCGGGCCACCTTCTGCGCGGTCATGGCCATAGTGGGCTTCCTCGACGTTCCAATCGTGTTTCTTTCGGCAAGGTTATGGAGGACGATCCATCCTGTTGTAATAAAGTCAAAGTCAATAGATATGGAACCCGCCATGATCACGGTCCTGGCAATCTCCATGTCGGCCTTCCTCCTTTTCTGGATCACCCTGATCAGGATAAGGTCCAGGGTGGATTTTATGGGGCTCCGGATCAGAAATCTTGAAAAGATAAAACGTGGAGGTATGGAATGAAAAATCTGACATATCTTGCTGCCGCCTACGGCATCGTCTGGGCGGGCCTGTTTTCTTATCTCTGGTATATATTGAGCAAACAGAATGTGCTCGTTGGCAGAATAAAAGCACTTGAGGAACATACTGACTGAGGCAGCGCCAACGACCAACGTGGTTATCGTGACGCGTGATGCGTAACGCGTGATAGTGATTAGTGAAACCAGGCTATAGGCGCTGGGCTTTAGGCTCTGGGCTAACAAGCAGCAGCATGACCTCACTCCTCCTCTCCCCTGGCCAACCTTCGGCTGGAGTCCGAGTTTCGGTTCCATGACCCATGACCCAGGTTCCAGAAACCCACCCTCTCCAACCTCTCCCATCATCAGCCTTCGCTAAGGCTACGACCTGATAAGAGGAAGAGGAATTTACCACAAATCCAAGCTTTTCTCCGTGTCTCCGTGGTGAAAGCCCAATCCCAAAGCCTTTCTCTGTGCTCTCTGTGTACTCTGTGGTTCAAAAACAACTTCTAATTTCTAATATTCTAATGCTCTATCTTGACAAGGGCCATAGCCGCTTTAGACTTATATTAAGGCGAAAATAAAACTACCCCACTATTGTGAGGAGGCCCTCGATGCCCGGTAAAGAGAAAGTTGAAACTTCTGAGAAAACTGAAGGTCGAGGGGGTTTTTTGGAGAGGCTGCTCCTCGGCAGCTTTGATTTAGACCAATATAACATACTGGCACCGGTCGGAAGGGACTCCAAGGCTGAAGAGATAATCGGAAAGTATCGGGAGCTTATCAAGGATTATTCTCCATCCGACCTTGAAGAGGCAAAGACGATCCCGGAACCGCTGATGAAGGGTTTGGCTGAGATCGGCCTTTTCGGACTCAACATTCCAGAAAAGTACGGTGGAGTGGGCTTAAGCCTCTCGGGCTATCTGAGCGTGCTCGAAGCTATGGCCGGAACCGACATGTCACTGGCCCTCACCCCCACTGCACACCTGTCCATAGGACTTAAGGGGATAATCCTCTTCGGCAGCGAGAAGCAGAAGAAAAAGTACCTGACCAAGGCAGCCTCAGGAGAGATGATCTTCGCCTACGCCCTTACCGAACCTGCCACAGGGTCAGACGCAAAGCACATCCAGACTGCTGCCCGTCTCTCGGAGGACGGCAAATACTACATACTTAACGGACAGAAAACGTACATCACCAACGCAAATTACGCGGGTGGCCTGACAGTATTTGCCCAGATGGATCCCGACAATCCGGGTTTCATGGGTGCCTTTATCGTGGAAACAGCCTGGGATGGAGTTAAGGTGGGTAAGGAGATGTCAAAGATGGGCCTAGCCGCCAGCTCTACTGCCCCCATCAGTTTCAAGGATGTAAAAGTTCCGGCAGAAAACCTCCTTGGGAAGCCAGGCGACGGCTTCAAGATCGCCATGACTATCCTGAACTACGGACGGCTGGGGCTGGGAGCGGCTTCCGTGGGTGCCATGAAACAGTCTGTAGAAGACATGCTAAAAAGGGCGACTTCCCGGGAGCAGTTCGGAGTCCCCATTAAAGATTTCGAATTGATCCAGGAAAAGATGGTGAAGGCAAGAGTCCATGCGTTTGCGGCAGAATCAATCACGCAGGCAGCGTCCCAGCTGCTGGAGAGTGACCACGTCGGCAACTTTGCCATGGAAAGTTCCCACGTCAAGCTCTACGGAACTACCAGGGCCTGGGACACCCTGTATGACGCGCTGCAGACGGCGGGCGGAGCAGGCTACCTCAAATCATTACCCTACGAGAAACGCATGAGGGATTTCAGGGTAACCACTCTTTTCGAGGGCACATCCGAGATCCACTCCATCTACCCCGCCCTTTATCTGGCAAGGTCCCTGGGCAAACAGATAAGTTCAAGCGGTAAAGGGCGCTTCGGACAGGCCTTCTTCCTGATATGGGAAGGTCTCAGGAGCCCGAAGATGACTCTGCGCTATCACAACTCAGTGATGAGAAGAGCCGCCAGGATGGCCCGCAGGAATGTAAGATCCATCCGAAAACTGCTCTACTTCGGGATCCTGAGGCACGGAAAGAAAATTGCTGAAAAGGAATTTCTACTCAGGCGGATAACAAGACTTTCCCTGGACCTGTATATCCTCCTTGCTTCACTCTCAAGGCTGGAACAGGAGATTGAAAACGGAACCAACGTAAAGGACAAGCTCGGTCTCCTCGCCTACTTCCTCACGGAGGCTCAGGAGAACCGGAGGCTTAATGCGTGTTGTTATTCTCAAAGAAGGGAACGGGTACACCAGAGAGTTTTCCGGGATCTGTCTGAAGAGTTCGGTAGCAATGACAAAAACAGATCGGAAGGAAGGCAGATATGAGCCCCAGGATAGCCATTGTTGAGGGGGTCAGGACTCCCTATGTCAGAGCCGGAACCGTCTTTTCCAAACTCACCGCAGTTGATCTCGGCAGATTGCCAGTTGCTGAGTTGATTGCCCGCTCCGGAATTGAACCGGCCCGGATAGATTCTGTCATAATCGGAAATGTCGCCCAGCCTCCTGATGCGGTTAACGTGGCCAGGGTCATAGGTCTTTTCGCGGGGATTCCGGACAGTGTCCCGGCATTCACGGTTCACCGAAACTGCGCCTCTGGAATACAGTCCGTCATCTCCGCAGCTCAGTCTATCGCTACCGGCGAGGCCGATATCGTCATAGCCGGCGGTGTTGAATCCATGACCAATATCCCCTTCTTCATCTCCCCGGATCTTCAGGATATCATCACAAAGTACCAGCGCGGCAAAAGCATGGGTGCCAGGATCTCCGACTTGAGCAAGATAAGACCGCGCCATCTTGTTCCCAGGATAGGCCTCATGCTGGGACTTACAGATCCCACGTGCCGGCTGGATATGGGACAGACAGCCGAAGTCCTTGCCAGAGAGTTGGGGATCAGCAGGCAGGCCCAGGACGAACTAGCCCTCCTCAGTCATCAGCGCGCTACTGCTGCCCACGAGGACGGGCGCTTCTCAGACGAGATCATGCCCGTATTTGCCCCGCCCCGTTACGATGAAGCCATCGTGTTCGACACCGGCATCAGGACAGAACAGACCATGGAGGCCCTGGCAAAGTTAAGACCGGTCTTCCAGAAGAAATACGGAACTGTGACCGCAGGAAATTCCTCCCAGATCACAGATGGTGGAGCCGCTGTACTCCTTATGAGCGAGAAAACAGCGGAAAAACTGGGTCTTGAACCCCTTGGTTTCATTGTGAACCACGCCTTTGCGGGACTCGAGCCGAAGCGTATGGGCCTCGGACCTTCCTACTCCACTTCCATCGTCCTGGAAAAATCGGGAGTTGATTATTCCAAAATCGGGCTTATCGAGATGAATGAGGCCTTCGCCGCCCAGGTCATAGCCAACGAGATGGTATTTGCCGACGACAAGCTCTCGGAGCATTTCCTCGGAAGGAAAGCCATAGGGGCCATCGACAGGAACATACTGAACGTCAACGGGGGCGCCATAGCCATGGGGCATCCCGTAGGGTCTTCAGGAACACGACTCATCCACACCCTCCTTCTGGAGATGCAGCGCAGGTCAGTTGACCTGGGACTCGCCACCCTGTGCGTGGGCGGCGGGCAGGGCGCGGCAGTGCTCCTGGAAAGGGCATAATGCAATGAAGAACGCATTCAAAATGAAAATGGAAGATGGTCTTGCGATCATCACCTTCGATCACCCGACAGAAAAAGTTAACATTCTCACTCCAGAGGTGATGGAGCAGTTCTCAAAGCTCCTTGGAAAGCTGGAGGATAAATCCGACGAGATAACCGGAGCGATCATCGTGTCAGGCAAGGAACAGAACTTCATCGCGGGTGCCGATATCTCAGTGATTGAAGGGATAACCGATGCCGGCAAGGGTAAGGAACTTGGAAGCACTGGACAGGAGATCCTCACGCGCCTGGAAGAACTCCCTTTCCCAGTAGTTGCAGCCATCAACGGAGCGTGCCTTGGAGGCGGACTTGAACTGGCTCTTGCCTGTTCCCGTCGGGTGGTCACCGACTCAACACGCACCTTCCTGGGCCTCCCTGAGACCCAGCTCGGTATTATTCCAGGATTCGGCGGAACACAACGCCTGCCTAGGCTTGTGGGAATTCCCGAGGCTCTGAAGATGATCACCGCCGGTTCCAGTGTATATCCCAGAAAAGCCCTGAGAATAGGACTTGTGGACGAAGTCGTTCACCCTGAAAACCTCATGGAAGCCGCACGAAGCCTGGCTGCCGGACCACGGCCCCGCAAACGCAAAAAGTCCCTGTCAAAAAGAATCAGGGCAACCGGTATGCAAATACTGGAATCCACAAGTTTTGGCAGGAAAAAGATCTTCGAAAGGGCCAGAAAAGAGGTCAGGAAGAGAGCACAAGATCACTACCCGGCGCCTCTTGCGGCTATCGACGCCGTTGAGGACGGCTATCTTCACGGGATCGACCACGGTTACGATACCGAGGCGGGCCTCCTCGGTGAGATGGCGTCTACCGAAATATCCAAGAACCTGATCAGGGTATTTTACCTGCGTGAGATGTTCGCACGCGGTGACACATCCCCGGCTGAAACCATGTCGAACCTCGGCGTCATAGGCGGCGGGGCCATGGGCGGCGGAATAGCGGCTCTCGGGGCGGAAAGAGGGTTCAAGGTTCGCCTCATAGATATGTCAACCGAACCGCTTGGAAAAGCCCTGAATCTGCTCAGCAAAAGCGTGAGCAAAAAGCGAAAACAGGGAAGGTACACAGGCGTTCAGACAACGTGGATACCGACCAGGCTGACTGTTGACACACAGATGCGCGGACTTTCAAGGTCAGATGTGGTTATAGAGGCGGTTGCCGAGAGGATGGATGTAAAGAAAACTGTACTTAAAAGCATTGCCGATGCAGCTCCCAAAGATGCCCTTATTCTCTCCAATACATCTTCCCTCTCCATAACGGAGATGGCGGGGGCAGTTCCCACACCTTCCAGGGTAGCGGGACTTCACTTCTTCAATCCCGTGGACAGGATGCCTTTGGTTGAAGTTGTCAAGGGAGACAAGACTTCTGCAAAGACAGTGGAAAAAGCAAAGGCCTTTACACTTCGCCTGGGCAAGATCCCGGTGGTCGTGAAAGACAGGCCCGGATTCCTGGTCAACCGTCTTTTGCTGCCGTACCTTAACGAGGCTGCCCGGCTTTTGGAAGAGGGGGCCCAGATAGAGAGCGTAGACAAAGCGCTTATCGCCTTCGGGATGCCCATGGGGGCTTTTATTCTTCTGGACCAGGTTGGCCTTGATATCGCCGCCCACACCGGAATGAACCTTTTTGAGGGCTTTGGTGAAAGAATGGCCCCTTCTCCCATCCTCAAAACCATGATGGATGCGGGAAGACTCGGGAAAAAAACGGGGAGCGGATTTTACAAGTACACTGACAATGGTGATCACAAAAAAGACCCAGCCCTGGATGAGCTCCTTTCTCCACTTGTCCAGGAATCACACGATTTCCCCGACGAGGAAATCGTTGACAGGCTCATCCTTCCCATGATCAACGAGGCCAGCCTGTGCCTTGCCGAAAACGTGGTGGAAAAACCTGAAGAGGTGGATGTGGCCATGATCTTCGGGGCAGGGTTCCCGCCTTTCACCGGCGGACTGCTTCGTTACGCTGACAAGATCGGAACCGATCACATTGTAAATACCCTGGACAAGCTGGCCGACACCGTGGATGAACGTTTCCGGCCATCAGACTACCTGCGAAAGCTTGCCAGCAATGGGAAGGGGTTTTTTGACTAATACTGTATTTGGATAGTCGAGATTCGAAATTGGAAATTGGGTTAACTCAGTTGTCAGTTAATGGTTTTGTTTTTAAACCTATAGCCTGCCGCCTATAGCCAATAGCCTGGTTTCACTAATCCTCAATTCTCAATTAGTTACTCCTTCTCCACAAACACCTGCACCCTGTTGTTATCCCGATCCGCGATGACAATCCGCGACCCGTCGCCGACACAGATCTGTGAGGGATAGTAGAGCAGCCCTTCCTTCCTGCCCCTGTTAAACAGGCTCTTCTTGAAAGAACCATCCCCCCTCAGGACGCCGATGGTGCTCGTCTCCTCGTCAACGACGTAAATAAGACCTCTGCTGTCAACCTCTATATGGGTCGGATAACTCATGACCTCCTTCATGCCCTTCGTGAGAGAGGTAAAAACGTCAGCCTTCGGCGCGGCCACGAAGACCTGTGACCTGACGCTGTCCAAAAGGAAGATACGCCCTCTGTCGTCAACGGCCAAGTCCGAGAAGAAGCCGAACTCCCGGGGAAAGGCGACCTGTTTTCTATAAGCACCTGTCCTTTCCAGGACCACGACCCGTCTGCCGAAAACATCCAGCAGATAAATGGCCCCTGAACCGTCTGTTCGGAAACTTTTAGGGATGACCCTCGAGTTGCCCGGGACGTTTTCCGGCTCCACTTTGCCGAACCTGTTCCCGGCGGCGTTGAAACGGAGAACCTCTTTGGCCCTGCTGTCATAGACCAGCAGATCCCCACCCGCACCGATCTGGACAGTGGTGGGCCGGACCTGTCTGGCTAGTTTGATCTCTTGTGTAACGCTCATCATGTCATTTTTCGACGTGTAGAGGACCAGTCGGCTGTTTAACGTATCCGCTACAACGATGCGGTCCCCATCGCAGCCAACTCCCGCGGGGCCCGAGAGGCTGGTTCCCTTGGTATCATCATAAATCGTGATTTCGTGACGGTAGCTTCCCGATTGCGCCCACGCCGGCCCGGCGGCAAGGACCGCAAACAGTAATGCCCACACAAGTTTGATCAATGAGATCCTTGCCATGCCGTCACCTCCTCATATCCGTATGGCATTGAATGCAAAGGAAGGTAGTTGTGGCGAAGGGAAACATGTGTTCATACTTGGTTCCGTGAGCCCGGTGGCAGCTTGAACAGTCCAGGGTCACGTTCGCGTTCCTTGGATCCTTCACCTCTTCTCCGATGGGGTGAGTGGAGTGTCTCTGATACTCGTGACACTCGGCACAGACCTCCATTTCCTTTGCTTCCTTAAATAGGTAGGGATGGTCGGAGCCATGAGGAGAATGACAGGCGCTGCATTTCCCCTCCAGGACCGGTTCGTGTTTCGTCTTTGACTGCTGCTGTCTGGCAATGACGCTTGAATGGCAATTTCCGCAGAGATCCAGCATGGGTTCGCTTAAGAGTTGAGGCTGGTCCGAGGCATGGGGATCGTGACACATCAGGCACCCATCCTTGTCCAGTACAGGCCAGTGGATGTTGGCGCTCTGAAGCGCATCGTCAACGGTTTTTCTGTGACACTCACGGCACATCTCATAGCTTCCGACGGCGTGCGGGATCGTGCCGGACGAGGGGTCTCCCTGGTGGCACTGACCGCACATCCTTTTGGCCACAGGACTGTGAACATTGTCCTTAAGAAGGGCAGACTGATTGGAGCCATGAGGATCGTGGCAGATGGAGCAGGACGCCGAAGTCACCGGATAGCCGAGATGCCCTTCGGAAAAACCGGGATCGGAAGCGTCGTGGCAATCGAGGCACAGATCCGGCTCGCTGTTTGTCAGCAGGGAGGGAGCGTCTTCAGAGGCATGAGGGTCGTGGCAATCAAAACACCCATCCTCGGCGGGTTCATGAACGACACCGGCCTCCTTGACGGCCTTTTCGATCTCCCCATGGCATTCGAAGCACAGCTCTTCTCCAGTGGCAAGCAGGAGATTTCGATTTTTACTGGAGTGGGGATCGTGGCAGTCCGCGCACCGGCCCTCGGCCACCACCTCATGGATGCTCGTGGTGTTATCAGGCAGCAGATCGTCGTGGCACTCTAAACAGATCCGCTCGGGTTCCGTGTACAGGAGGTCCCCATGGTTCGAGGCGTGGGGGTTATGGCACTCGGAGCACTGTCCATCGGCAATGGGGGCATGGACGTTGCGGAGCTTCATTTTCTGTTTGAACGCCTCATGGCAGGTCAGACATAGGTCTCCATCCGCGCCGGGTTTGAGTTTGTAGAGGTTTTCAGCGTTTACGCTCAGGGGCAGGAACAGGATCCCGATGAGCCACAGGACGGCGGCGGTTCTCGCGATCATGGCATTTCTCCCTGTCATCGGCCCTCGACCTCGTGGCACTTGTCACAGGCTCTCTCGGAGAACGGTGTGTGGACCACAGGTTTGAGGAACGCGGGATCTTCGGAAACGTGGGGATCGTGGCAGCCCAGGCAGTAGATGGCGGAAGGATCGATACCGAGGTGGGCAACGGTAAAGTACTCATCCTCTATATCGTGGCACTGGGCGCACAGATCCTGGACCGGTTCGGTGGTCAGGGCGGCTTCTTTTGAGGCGTGAGGCTGGTGGCAGACCAGACACTCTTCCTCTATCGCATCATGGGTTCTCTCGCTGGTCATTCTCTTGGCGAGCGATTCATGACAGCTGAGGCAAAGATCGTTGGGGCTCGCCAGCAGCAGATCGTCGATGGCTGCCTTGTGAGGATTGTGACAGCTGGTGCAGTCACCGCCGCTGACCGGTTCGTGATGGACAGCGGCCTCGTTTAACATCCGGGCAAGGTCATCGTGGCAGGAAAGGCACAGGGGTCCCTGATCGCCGAGGATCATTCCCTCCTGGTCACTGCCGTGAACATCATGACACTCCAGACACTTTCCCTGCATGAAGGGAAGGTGCCTGGAGACCGATTTATCTTCTTTTAGAAGATCCCCGTGGCATTTTGCGCAGGAGTCTTCGGCAGGTGAACGGAGAAGTTTTTCATCCTGGGAGGCGTGGGGGTTGTGACAGACGGCGCACAGGGCGTCGGCTACAGGTTTGTGAGTGTATGTTCTGAGGAATTGGACTTCCGCGTCCGTGTGGCATGAGTAACAGACGATGTCCATTTTGTCCAACAGAAGGCCACCGACATTGGACCCATGGGGATCATGGCAGGAGCCGCAGTCGTTTTCCAGGAAGGGCTCGTGGATCACCGGTTCTTTCTTGGCCTGCGAGATATCATCGTGGCATGTAAAACACAACTCGCCGGGGGCGGACAGAAGGAGCTTCTTCTGGGCCGATGCGTGACCGGTGTGACAGGACAGGCACCCTTCCCCGATGACGGCCTCGTGGGGCACATTTAGGTTCATGCCGATGTCGTCGTGACAGTCATTACAGAGAGCGTTTCCACCGATGGACAACAGCACACGGTTTTCGGATGTGTGGGGATCGTGACAGGCATCGCACTCACCATCTTCAAAAGGCATATGGACGGTTTCTCCCTTCCCGACTGCTTCGGCAGTATCATGGCACCCGGCGCACAGGTCGGGGTAGGCGTCCGCGATCTCGAAAGGCTCACCGGAATCAGGCGGGTTGTGGCACTCGTCACAAGCGACACCTATGGTAACATGACTACTGGTCCTGAGCAGCCGGTCCTGTGAGGAGGAGTGGGGGCTGTGACAGATGGAGCAATCCCGGCTTGAAACAGGGTATCCGCCGTGGGACTTTTTGAAAGCCGCTTTTTTGCTCTCATGGCAGGACAGGCAGAGGGCGGTCGGTTTTTTCGTCAAAAGGTTAACCTGATCGGAGCTGTGGGGCTCATGGCAGACTCGGCACCCTTCATCGTCCAGTACCGCGTGACGGATTTTCTTTCCGAATTGACCTCGTTCGTGGCACTGGAAACACAACTCACCGCCTTCGGCGCTCAGGAGGTGGTCAGCTTCTGAAGCATGAGGGTCATGGCACGAGGTGCAATTCCCGGACGAAACCACCTGGTGGATGTACTTCTTGCCCAGATTCAGATCCTCCCCGCTGTGGCAACCGGTGCAGAGGCTGTCTCCCTCCTCCTTAAGGATCAACTTTCCCACAAGACCGTGCCTCAGGTGACACTGTTCGCAATCACCCCTCTTCAATACGTTATGAACGTTGGACCGGGAGAGGACTTCCTCCTTGAACTGTGTGTGGCATTCCAGGCAATCCTTGCGCTTGAAGGTCCTCTTCTTCCTGGCGGCGTCGGCCTGATCCAATGCCAGGAGAAAAACCCCTGCCAGAAGGGCCGAAAATATCGTGAGAAGAATCTTTTGTCCTGAGTGGTTGCGGACCATGTTACCTCCTGTTGCTAATCCAGGCCCTGCGGGACGGGACCTTTTTGGAGCTTTTCATTATTGATCGTGATCTCGGAAATTTCCCTGAGTTCGGCTGCGAGATCTTCGATGACCTGCGAAAGCCGCTTTCCAAACAGCTCCTTGGTGATCCGGGAACGAACCTGGTCCAGGGGCTTTACCTTTCTCGGAGGAACAGCCCTGACCACAAAGACCTTGAAGATGTCACCACCCGGTTCATAGAGCCCGGTGTCCCCGGGCTGAACCTCGGCAAGGAGAGTTTGTAACTCCTGAGGCAACGTGTCCAGGATCAATTCCTCACGGGCAACTCCGTCCTCTTTGAGTCCCTTAACGTTGGAGCTGAGCCACTTGAAATCAGCGCTTCGCTTGAGACCCTCCAGAGCCTTCTGAGCGTTTCTTTTCTCGGTGAACGTCAGGCTGTCTAATTCGATTTTCCTGGGCAAAAGGAATTCGTCCGATCGCTTTTCGTAGAAGGCCTTTATCTCTTCCTCCGAAACATCGACCTGGGGGACAAGGAATTTTTCCAGGTACGTCCCGAACACCAGGGAATTCTCAAAATCGGCCACCAGACCCCGATAATAATCGGTCTCGTCGATGCCGGTTTCACGGGCTTCTCTCCGGTACACCCTCTCTTCGAGAACATCCCTCAGGACTGTATCAAAACCGGATTGCAGAGCCTTCCCGTACCCCGAAGTGTTTTCCCCATGATAGAACTTCCCCTTAAGGTAGCGGCTCAAGTCGATGACAAGGACGGGATATTCATCGGCAATTTCAGCCAGGACGCGCGAATCCTTTTCCACATCAGTGAAACCGCTGGTCCCAATGGTGGCAAACACCTCCTGGTCAACAGAGACATACTTTTCTATCAGCTGGTCGGTATACTCCCTCAGGACCTTTTCCCTTTTCAGGATTAACGCCTTCTTGGTCGCCCGCCGGCGGGCATCAGGGTCTTCGGAATAACTGACTCCCGTGAGTTTAAAGACAAAGAAGCGGTCAAGCGCCTTGATGACGGGTGTGACCGAACCCACTTCCTTTCCAAGGAAAGCGGCACTTAACGCCGGAGACACATCCGCCTCTCTGACCTCCCGTTCTCTGCCGTCCCAGACAGCCAGCTCGTCCTGGACATATCTTTCCCCAACTGCGTCGAAGCCCCCTTCCCCGTCGAGTTCGCCACGGAAAGCCCGTCCCTGTTCGAGATCCTCGAAGACTAGGGCCCGGAACTTCCAGTGCCGGACTTCATCCCGGTAGATCCTCTCGATGTCATCCTCATCGGGCTCAAGTTCCAGCAGCTGCCTTCCCTTTACCAGTTTGACAAGGATCTGATCCCGGTAACGCTTAACTCTCTCGCGAATCTCGGGACGTTCTCCCAGACCAACGTCCAGTGCCTCCTGAATAATGAGCTTCGTGTTGATCAGGCGTTTCAAGGCTGCTTTATAACCGATCCAGGCTGTCGGTGTCTCTACTTCCATGTTCACATGCCTGGCAGCGACAGCCTTGAAGAGTTCATCCATGAAGATCTCTTCGCCGTTCACCATGGCGACAATTTCCCGCGTTCCGGGGGTTGCGATGCTGTCATCCGAAGCTGTGCCGGGCACCGCCGGAATCAACAGCAGACCCAGGATCGTCAATACAGTGATCATTCCAGTTCTCAATGTAGCATCCTCTCAACTGTTGTTTGGGCCATATCTGCAGCCAGTTTGCAGGCGGTGCTTCTTTTTCCAATGTCGAATAAGTATACGCCATCATCCCCTCTGCCAACGCTGCGGGACGACCAGACGACCTCCTTGCCCGCATGGTCGAAGACTTGAACCGAGAATTCCACATCCGGCTCTCCCATGGAACCTTCACTATCCAGATAGCGGAAAACCGTGCCAGTGAGGACAAGATCGGCATCGGTTGACCTTAAGATCAGCTCCAAGTATGGTTTGCTCAACCCCCCCTGCATAGTCACCCGCATCCGCAATAGCCCCCTGCGTACAACCCCGGGCTCCAGGACCCGGAAGCTTCCTGACCTGTTGAGGTGATCCACGAAGTGAAGCGAAAGGATCTCCCCGGCGTGGGGCCGTTCACTGAGGTTGAGAAAGGGGATTACCGCCACAGTAAACACATCCTGTGATTCCAACACCGGGGAGCGGTATTCAAACGTGGGTTTAACACCGCTTTTCGGGATCGTATCGCCCAATGCCTGTTGCTCGCCCGCCAAGTGAAGGACAAGAGAGTTGATCACACGCTGCACGGCAATTTTCATTAGTTCCTGCGGATCATCAACGACTCCGATATCCAGAAGACCGGGTGAATCGAGCCCCGTTATACAGGCGCTTTTCATCCACAGGATCTTGGGCTGATCATCTGTGGACACCAGCCGGGCATGCAGGGCGATCTTTGGCGGAATCCCCTCGTCAAAGTACTCCAGCGTCAAGATGAAAACGGCTTCGACATCTGTCTCATCGTTGATGAGAGAGGCCGTTATTTCATCCAGGCCGCCTGTATAGCGCATCCGATGTCTGCCCATAAACTTCTGAAGGACCGGTTTTTCCAGAACCAGAACACCGCTCTTGACAAGGGCATCCGAAAACAGGGATTCCAGTTTCTTAAGAGGTGCGGGAGAAGCGGTCATGTTATGCACCGGCAGCAGGGCGATGTGGGGGCGCGCTATCGTTCGCTCCCCTGTGGAAGCGCACCCCATAATCAGGTAAAGTGATCCGACAATCAAAGCGATGCCCGCCCTATAAGAAAAGGCTGTCAAGGAGCTCCTCCACAGCTTCCATCGTCACCTTGTTCATGGGCTTCCCCCCACCTCCGAAGAGGCGAATCCACGTGTTGAGGCCGCCCTTTGTGGATGAGGCGGACCACACGATTCTACCCGTCTCCGCCTCGATCATCTTCAGGCTCAGGGAAATGGTGTTGGCCGTGAGCGGACCGGACCGGATCGGTCCGTATTCCCTCAGGACCCCGGTTATAACAGCATCGGCCCCGATCAAACCGGCGAACCGGACCACCTCTTCAGAAGACGGATCAGCCTTGTTAAGCATGCCGGTGCGGGCAATCCCGCGAGACACCTCCCCCGAGGGAAGGACATAAAAGGCCTCCGTCGCCAGGAGGGCGTTTGCCAAAACGTCTCTGACCCTTTCGGCAGCTTGCTTATCCGTGGTGAGGTTCACCAGCGGCAAAACAGCCACGGTTCGTATGGCCGGAAAGTCCATAGCCTGTTCGTGGTATACATCCACATCGGTCGTAGTGGCGCATCCCGCCAGTGTCGCCAGGAAGAACAACAAAAGAAGAAGGATCGCTCCTGCAGTCAACCGATTATCCATATTCCGACGGTTCCCTCGCCCGGGGATGAGGCCCTTCAAGTCAACAGGGTTGTATGACAACCTTCGACAAGCCACCCGATCTCTGACGGCTGGTTCAGCTTCTCCGGTTTTAAGAATCCCTTCTCCGTGCCTGTAATGCCACTTCTTGTCGGTCAAGGTTATCCCTCCATACCTCATTTTACAGGTTCACCCGCAGGTTCGCGGTGAGGTCGCGCGAATCCCGGGATCGAGTGTCCGATTCTATTCTTATGAGACTGTATGCAGTCCTCAGAGTGGCGTTTCGGGTGATCCGCCACGTCAACCCCGGGCTAAATACAATGTCCTCCTGGTTACTCTCGGACCGAACCCTTTGATCGTAGGACAGTAAGAACTGAATAGAACCGCCGGGGGAGGGCGCCCAATTGAGATTGTAATTCTGGAAGGTATTTATGGAGTCTTCTTGTTGATCATACTGCAACCGGACGAAAAGTGAAAGATTCCGGCTTGGCAGGATAAAGGCCTGGAAACTGCCCGTCTCCTTGAGGCGTGTGTCCTCCCCTGGACTTTGTGTCCGATTCGCCGTGTAGTCAAGGTTCAGTATCACAATTTCGTTAGGGGTCAGCTTGGAGCCAACCCTGAAGAGGTTGACCCTTGCTTTCGCCTCCTCTTCCGCCTGGCTCCAGGACAGGCCGGTATCCAGATAGGCGCTCCAGCCCCGGTAAAGATCGGCGTTGTTTCTTAAAAAGAATCCAGCCCTCCTGCTGACCCCCTGGCCGCTGTGGCTCCGCGTTCCGCTGTAGGTCAGCACCTGCCGGAAGGTCTTCATGTAGTTGGCCCTCAAGGAGGCGCTGGAGGTGTTGTTCGCCGAGCTGCCGCTCGCATCATCAAGGTTCTGACTGGACACCCTGGCACTGCCTGTAAAGATCTTGTTGAATACGTGATTCACGAAGAGGCCGTTGGTCATGGATGTCGTTTCAACGTCGGCGGGATCGGACTTCCGGTTGCGGAAGGATCCATCGTAGCCAAGGGAGGTCTGGTTGTTGACCTTCCAGGCTATATTATAGTTAAGGTTGTGGCTCGTAGTTCTGAACCCTTCCTGGCTGGTGATCGTGGTGAAGACCTCCATCTCGGTCACGAAAATGTTGGAGAAGCTCGAGGCCCCGGGGACCGACGGCAGCAGGGGCGTAACGGCAACTTTTATAAACCTTGTATCCACAGCTGGAAAGGAGATTGCAAACCGGTTTTCGAAAGTACCGAAGACACCGGGTGAAACGGTGGAGTGCAGGTTCCAGGTGCTGGAATCGGTGTTATCAGGGCTTGTGTAGACAAACCATGTGAAGGAATCGGCCACCGATAACGTCAGGTTTCTGTCCACCCACAGGTGTATCGTGTCGACGGACACCGTAAATCCCAGGTCGAGCCCGATGTTCGTCAACTCCGTCTCGTCGCCAGTCAGGCCAATATCGAGGCTTGTAGGCACGGCCGTGTTCCCGTCGATAAGACCCCCGATGGAGCTCAAGGCGGGACCGTCCTCCGGTGTGGAGTCCAAGGAGAACATGCCCGCTGAACGCAGCTGCGGGATCAGGGCGCTTCCGGTCCCTTCCAGATCCGTTTCCGAATGGCCGAACCGATACCCAGTGTTGATGCTTACAGTGCCATCAACGTAGTTGCGACTGTACCGGATCTTTCCGTTGTGACTCCTGACAGACGTTTTGAAGTCGTTTTTACTGTCCTCATTTTTATTCTGCGCGAAGGTGTAGTCGACAGTTCCCCCCTCGAAGAGATATCTGCTGTGCACTGTTGCCTGGTCCTCGACCCTGTCTGTTGTCTCAGGGTCGCTGGAATGGTCGGTCCTCGAATACCGCAAGTCCAGTTCGGGCCACTGATCCGGCCGCAGGGACAGGAATGTATAATTGGTTGTCATCGTGTCTGTCGTTGCCTGGGCGCCCGAGATTTTCTGACGCTCCTCTGCGCTCTGGTATCCTATTCCGGTAATAATGAACGGATTCGCGAGCTTTAACTCAAGATAGGGCCGGATGGCCGTCTTTTCCATTTCCGAACGCACCCCCTTGGAATCGGACTCTGTGTCCTCGATTCTGAAACTGCCTCCTCCAGTGAAAACCAGGTACGGATATAATCTCCGTGACAGATTGAGATTGTAGCGCTGACGAAGTATGGTCGAACTTGTTTCTGACCTTTCAAGTGTGATTTTGTTTTCCGTCTCACTGTCGGAGTTCAGATATTCGAAATTGGTCGAAAGCGTAACGCTATCGGCCCCGGCGATTACGGGCAGCCCCAGGAGGGCAACGAACACCAAAAAAGCCGTGAGAAGACCGAGTATCTCTCTGATTCGGCTATTTATCCTCAACGACGGCCACTTCTGAGGGAACGACGTCCACTTGCATTTCGGCCATGACCCGTTTACTCACCAGGTCCACCTTCTGAAGGAGTTTCCTGCCGGGGACAAGGACCAGGAGGGCATTTTCCTGGCGGTCGATGGTCATGTGTCCGGCCGCCCCTTTGAGTCTGATAGTGTCAATGGTCATGAGGACCGATGGATCGACTATGGAGATCTCACTTATGTGTTCTTTTCCGACCAGTACTAGCCCCGTATTGTCGTCAATAGCAATGGACACAGCGCCGGTCCCGATGTAGATCTTGTCCGTGATGGTCAGGGTGGCCGGATCCAACACGTTAAGGTTGGGCGAGTCTCCGCTGATAATGAAGAGGTTCTCTTCGTCCCGGTCCAGAGCGGCTGCGAGCGGTGTTGCCCCTTCCATGGACAAGACAGCGGACAGGATCCCGGTTGAAAGGTCGATCACAGAAAGGGTATTGGCCAGGGAACTGGTGACGTAGGCCCGTGTGCCGTTTCTGTTCACGATCACCGAGGTCGGGCCCTGGCCGACCCTGATTCTTTCGGTTTCCACTCCCTGAATGGGATCAATGATACTCACGGTGTCGGAACCGTAGTTGGCCGAGAGAAGGAGCCGGCCGTCCTCCGTCAGGGCCAGGTCCCTGGGCCCGTCCCCCGTGCGCAGCAGGATCAGCTCACGGATGCTCCCGCGCAGGATATCTAATACCTGAACAGTGTCATCATCCGATACCGCAACGTAGGCGCGCCCCCGGTTCTGGTCGATAATGATCCTTTGGGGATTTCGACCGGTTGCGATGTCTCCGACGATCCGCATGGTCTTCCTGTTGAAAACGGTGATCCTGTCCTCTTCAGGAAGGATCAGGTACCCCACGAGGCTGGTCAGCTCCCGGGACGGAAGAGCAAGAGAGAAAGAGGGCGAGAACCGGAATCCCTCTATGATGAGCCCTGCCGGATCCAGGCTCAGGAAGAGGGAAATAACCTTCGAGGACTTTACATCGAACGGGCGCTCGACCAAGATTGGATCCCTGGGGATAAGGAGAGCCGCTTCCCCATCCTCCCTTTGTACGGAGGCTTTTTGGATCGTGAGGGAGATCCCTTGGTAGAATCCGGGGGGCAGGAGTCCAGAAGCCAGATGGCTCTGTCTCTTTCCCGTAACCGCTCTCTTCAGGTCTTGAACACGAAGAATCAGAGGCACCCGACCGCCATCCAGTGGAACCGCCGCCAGATCGCCCAGGGTCAAATGGATCCTTCCAGCCTCTTCTGGCAGGGGCTCGAGGTAAATCCGCACCTCTCCAAGGTCATTCCTCAGAGCTTGTCGGGAGACAGTCCCGGTTACGCAGGATACTGCCAGAAGCGTCAGCAGCAGGACCGCCAGGTAACCGGCACGCATCAGGGCATGGCCTTCCCGTCGTCCCGAAAACCTGGTTGAGGCAATGCGATCAATGCATCTGTTCATGAGAAATCCCACTACCTTCTTGGGGCCATCCCCGCTTGTGTAAAAATCGTCGGATAACCGATGGCACGGAATCGATGTTGTGTGAATGGCGCGGGACAGCAATTCCGGATATTTGTATCCTTTCCTCAATCAGATTCCAGACACGTATGCAAACCGAGAGGCATAGCCCCGACAAGGGGAGAGCCGGCGATAACGCAGGCTCTCCCCTTCAGATGCTACGCTGAACATGGATCGATTAGTCCTGAACGTGGCACTTGTTGCACAGTGACCGCTGGAATTCGTTGTACCTGGTGTTGATAGCCTCGCCATAGTAGGCATTGGGGTTATCCACAACAAAGGCTGAATCGGCAAGGAGTTCCTCTGCCATTTCCCACCTAAGGGCCTTCGGGAAGGCGCTGGCGTGGGCGCGATGGCAGGTCAGACACATGACGTTGGAGTTGCTGTTCGGGCCCGCGGTCGAAGTGTAGTCCAGAGCCAAATCGAGGCGATCGGTGATTCCGCGCTCGAAGGGTACGAGCCTGTCGAAAGAGGCGGCGCTGGTACCGGTGAGTTCTCCGGTGGCTACGTATTGGTTATAGGCCGTCGAAAATCCGTTCAGGTGGGAATCGTCGCTGGCCGGGTGGAGGTGGCTCATTGAGCCTCCCTGTTTGAAATCTCCATGGCAATTGCCGCACCACTCGGACATGCCGGACCCGTAATCTACATGATTGCCGTCGGTCTCAGCCGGCCACTGTCCGTAAATACCAGGGTAGGCCCTGGCTACGGGTGCGGGTTCACCGAAGCCGAAACCTTCAACACCACCACCGTCGTAGCCTGCTCCCCCCAGAAGCCGGAAGTTACCCGCGGTGGACCCGACAGCCGGGATACCACCATAGGAACCGGAAACTGAAATGGGGGCCGGATTGGTGGGGCCTGCGATTTTCCCGTGGGGATCGTGACAGCTGTTGCACCCCATATTGGTGGCAGCGTACACACCGCCCGGTGCTATAGTGAGGTCCGGATCCGGATCCAAACTGTAATCCGAAGCTCTAATGTTATGGCCTCTAGCGTTCCCATAAACGGTGGAACCATGTGCTGGTGAGTTCTCTACATTGAGCCAGTAGAAGTCACCGCCCGGCGTGAAGGCCGAACCATCCGTGCTCATGGCTTTGTAGATGCGATCATGGCAGGTCAGACAGGCTGAGGACGGGTCGGCCCCGACTAGCAGCTGGCTGTTTGCACTGCCGTTGACGACGTCTCCGCCATCGGAGTTGTGGATGGTATGGCATCCGTCGCAGTGGGCGACACCGCCGCCGTGGAAGGCGAAGGCCGCGCTTCCGAGCCCCAGGGTTATCAGGGCCGCGATGGTGAAAATAAGACCAAGTTTAACTGCTTTCATTTCATCCTCCTTATTATGGAAATGTTCTCCGGCAACCCAGCCATCCTTTATCTACTCCAAGGATCTGTGGTTTTGTGTCCCCACCTTGCGGCGGGTTTACCTTTTTCGGAGGATGTCTGGTCCGCAAAAACCGGACCGACGCTACCGATGCTCCTTTCAGTGCTCCTTTTTTCACCTCCTTTTCACTGGTCGGGCGGGAGTCTGTCTCTTAAGTTTCCTTTATTTCAACAGAACACAGACATCCGTCCTTTTGCTTTCTATTCGTTCCTGGACCCACCACCGAGCATCACTCGAAAGACCTGGATGCCCCGCTTCCTCATTTGCGATACATAGAGCTTTCCGGTCCGGTCCAGGACGAGATCGTCGGGCACGACAAGGCTGCCCGGGCCGAACCCGCGGTAGCCGAACTCGTACATGAACTTGAGGTTCGGGCTGTAGACCATGACCACCGACCGTCTTCTGTCGGAAAGGAAGATATTTCCCCTGTCGTCGACGGCGACTCCGCTCACCAGCGAGAACTTACCCGGTGAGCTGCCGGGCATCCCGAATCTGGTTACCTGGCCGTCGGGTGACAGGCGGTAGGCGCTGAAAAGAGTGGGGATGGTGAAGAGCAGGTTGCCCTCACGGTCCACGGTGAATCCGAACATGGGACTCTCATAGGCCTGTTTCTCCTCCAGCTCCAGGATATCAGCCAACATGTAACCGCGGACATACCGGCCGTCGGTATCGAACATGGTCACCCGGAGGGAACCCATGTCGACCAGGTACAGGAGCCCACCATTCCAGAGGATCCTGTCGGGCTTCATGTCCAAGAAATCTTCCGGAATTCCCGAAAACACCACCTCCGACACGGGCTCCCCTCGGTAATTACAGCGATAGATGGTGTAACGGCCTCTATTCATCACGAGAAGATCGATGGTGCCGTCCTCCTCTACAGTGAGGTCTACTGGCCGTCCAAGTTCCATGGTGGGTTCGGTCCGGTAGATCTCCATGCCTGTGCTGTTAAAGACTCGGATGTTATCGTCACTTGGGTCCAGGATGAGGATCTCGCCGCTAGTCCGATCCACGGCCAGCCGGACGGTGCTGTAAGGAACGTGCCCGGAAAAGTTCGACAGGGTGTAGAGGGGCTTGACTTTTATCCCGGACTTGGCGCACACCGCCTGGTCCGGGAAAATGGTCAATGCCAGTGGAATTGTCAGTATCCAGGTCAAGATTCTTCTCATGGCACTCTCTCCATAGCAAGGGGTGTGCCATCCAGGAAAAACAATTTATTCTTAAGAAACAACGGCTTATGTAATTCCAATATTGTATTCGCAGGTTGGTTGGTTAATTGACCAATCTTGTCTGGTCAAATGCCCAGATTGTATTTGGAGAGCCCTTGTCGCGGCATGGAAGATGATGAGCAAACAGCTGGAAAATAAACGGTTAAACGCCTATTTGATTTCTAACATTGAAATGGTATGAAATTTGAAGTGAATAGGAATAATTATGCGGCCAGATGGGTGGGGGGGATTGATAAATATTCCTGTCTTTCCCGGAATTAAATCGAAATTAAAAACCAGGACAGGCTGGACGGCCGTTTTCTCGCCACCCGCAGGCATGGGGAGAGCGCTTTCATCTCACAGGAAAAATGGCGCCGGTTAACGGATCGATCAAAACCACAGGAGGCTCCGATTATGCAGGGACCTGATAACTCCGGTAGTCATCGGGTTCTGATCGTCGACGATGATCAACTGACAGCCCTGGCCCTCATGAGAGCCCTAAAAGCCGACGATCTGAACATCCTCGCCGTAGCCGAAGGACCTCGCGCCCTTTCGGAGATCCGCACAAAAGTTTACTCGCTGGTTTTCCTCGAGATCTGCATCGCCGATGGAACCGGCATGACCGTCCTGCAGGAGATCAGCCGCTCTTCACCTTCCACTTGTCTCGTCGTCATGTCTGCGGGGATTCCCAACGGGGAGACGGAGAACACCATCATCGGATACGGCCATTTCTTCCTGCCCAAGCCGTTCGAGGTCCTGCAGGTCAGGACTATGGTTAGAAAGATCCTGTCCAAAACGCCTCCGGCGTTACAGGATTCCGAGTACATGGAAGAAGGGAGAAGGGAAAGGAGACAGGGAGCGAGGCGTCCCCAATCGGGCCAGGTCATCTGTCAATCGGATCCCGAGAAGTCCTACCCGGGGATACCCTCCCGCTTTACCACGGAATTTTTGGATGTCAGCCCAGGCGGAATAGGCATCCGGACCGATCTTCCCCTTCCGCCCGGCCAGACATTCCGTTTCAAGGATGACGCCGGTGCTAATGAAGGTATTGTACGGTGGAGCATGGTTTTCGAGAACCGCTTCAGAGCGGGAATTCAATTTGTGTAGTAGAGGAGGGTAACCAGACTCTAGTTTTCAGGCTCTAGATTCCAGGCATCGGTAAAAAAGGGCTGAGGGTTGAGGGCTTCTGGTTTCTCTACACTTCTCCAAATCACGAATTGCGAATCACGGATTGTTTCAAACCTCAAACATCGAACAACAAATCTTCAGAACTGTTACTCTAGCCCGTATTTCCTTATCTTGTACCTGAGGGCATCGTAGCCCAGCGACAGGAGTTTGGCCGCCTTGGTTCTGTTGTTGCCCACCCTTTTCAACGCCAGCATGATAAGCTCTCTTTCGACCTCTTTGAGGGCGATCCCCTCCTCCGGCAACCTGATCCTGGTAGCGTCTATCTGTTCTGTCGGCTCATCGCGATGATTCAGCTCTCTGGGCAGATGATCGGGCATGACGATATCGGAGCTCTCGAGCACGACCATCCGTTCTATGGTGTTTCTGAGTTCCCTGACGTTGCCCGGCCACGGGTAAGATATCATCATCTTTTCGGCTTCCGGCGAGAAACCCTGGATTTTTCTTTTCTGATATCTGTTGGCATAAAAATCCGCGAAGTAGGAAGCAAGGGGCATGATGTCCTCTATTCTATCCTCCAGAGGGGGGATGTGGAACTCAAAGGTGCTCAATCGATAGTAAAGGTCCCCCCGGAAACGTCTCTCATTAACGGAACGGGAGATCTCGACATTGGTTGTAGCTATCACGGTCACATCAATGGGTATGGTGCTTTCACCCCCGATGCGGCGTACTGATCTTTCCTCCAGCACCCTTAACATCTTGCTTTGCAGATCGTGCTTCATCTCTCCGATCTCGTCGAGAAGAAGGGATCCGCCGTTCGCCAGTTCGAACATCCCCCTCTTATCCTTTTTCGCGTCGGTGAAAGCTCCCCTGACGTGTCCAAACAGCTCGCTCTCGATGAGATGATCGGGTATGGCGGCGCAGTTGATGGCTACAAAGGGCGCCTCGTTTCTCCCCTGGTCTCCGTGGATGACACTGTGAATATATTTTGCCATGAGCTCCTTGCCGGTACCGCTCTCACCCGTGATGAGGATCGTGGAGACCTTGGTTCCGGCCAACTTGACTGCTTTCTTCTTAAGCTCCCTGATGGCTGGAGATTGCCCGACGAACTCCTCCTGGAAAATGGTGGAGCTGAGGCGTGTCAGATAGTCGACCTTTCTCTGGAGGTTCTCCCTTTCCACAAGGTGGTCGATGACGACTTTAAGCCTGACCGTCTCGAACGGTTTGGTCAGATAGTCCGAAGCTCCTAGCTTCATGGCTCTGATGGCCGTTTCAACGGTATCGTCGGCGGTGAGCATCACCACGGGAAGCTCCTCGTCCATTGCCCTGATGCCTTTCAACGCTTCGAGGCCGCTTCTTCCGGGAAGCCCGATGTCGAGCAGAAGGACATCCGGTGAAAAGGAGGTGACACTCTTTTCGAGGTGCTCGGCGTCCCCGCTGGATTGAACCTCGTAACCCGCCTTTTCCAGGAACCGTGAGATCAGGGAGACAATGAGGGCGTCGTCGTCAACAAGGTATACACGGCCTTTACTTTTCATGCTTTCTCAATACCTTCGTCTGGGTCGATGGGCAGACAGACCGTAAACGTTGTTCCAGCCCCCTCTTCGCTTTGAAGACTGACTTTCCCTCCGTGTATGTCGACGAGCCGCCTGACTATTGCAAGCCCCAGCCCGCTTCCCTTGACCTTGGTTGAATAAAAGGGCTGGAAGATCCTTTCAGCGTCCTGAGGATCAATTCCGTGGCCGGTATCCGAAATGTCCACCCTCAGGAAACCCTCCACGGGCGCCCTGGAGCTTCGCACCGTGAGCGTTCCTCCCTTAGGCATGGCATCCACCGCATTGAGCAAGAGGTTCAGGAGGATCTGCTGGACCTGGGAAGCGTCGGTCCTGATCAGAGGTATCTTCTCATCCAGTTCCTTGACGAGCCGGATGGGATCTTCTTTGTTCCCCTTCCTGGATCTTTCCTGGACCAGGATCTCAATGGTCGAAAAAGTGTTGTCGATGATGCTGTTGAGGCTTTCCATCTCCAGATGAGGAGCTGAGGGTTTTGCGAAGTTCAGGAGGCTCTTCATCAGCTTTTCGATGATTTTTATCTGGTTAATTGCCTTTGTGATCAGATCCTTATGTTCCGCGTCGAGATCGGCCTCATTACGGACGATCTCTGCGGCCAGCTTGATGCCGGTGATGGGATTCTTGATCTCGTGGGCCAACCGGGAAGCCATCTCACCCATGAGAACCATCTGTTCGGCTTGCATCATATTATGCATGATCTCTTTCAAGGACCGGGACATCTCGTTGAATGAGTCGGCAACCTCCCCGAACTCGTCCTTAAGTCCTGTGATCCGGAAATCCAGGTCGCCTGTTTTAAGTTTGGCTGTCGCTTCCAGAACCGAGGATATGGGTCTTGTGAAGCTGCGGTAGAACCAGACGGCAACACCGATCACTATCAGGGGCGCAAGGAAGGTGAAAACAATGAGGACGTTCTTGGAACGGTTGATGCTTCTAAAAGCCGTCTGCGTTCTATTACCCAGATTCATGTTCGTCAACCTCAACATGTTATTCACTTCCTCGATCAGATCCTCGCCGATCACGAAAGCGTTGTCCTCCTCTTTCATCAGCCTCGTGGCGTTGGCCCGGATGGTATAGACGCGGCTCAACGCATTCTTGTAGACCTCCGAGCTATCATGAAGTCCCCTGAGCTTGGCTGTGATCTCTTTGTTATGATGGCAGTCGAAACACGAGTCGATGGTGCCGCTCATGGTGCCTACATGGGACACCAGGGTGGCGAGATCCATGGCGTATCGAGTTTGCTTTAAGTTGAGGTCCTGCTGGACCACCTGGATATGGTCGAGCATTTTCTCCCTTAAAAGGGCTACCTGATGGAGCTGGATGAGGGTGTCCAGACGGCGGGTGGTGTTCTCTATGGTGTAGATGACGTAACCGCTCACAAGGAGAGAGGCAATGGATAGAGAGATGAGCACAACAAGGAATTTCTTCTTCACTATTCGTTCATCCAGTCATAAGTGGAAAGGTCCAGTCCCGCTGCTTTCGCGTATTGAAAAACCGGGTCGTAATCCCGGTTGGTGGTTTCGATGAACCTCGCCTGACCGAAGTTCTTCAGGACTTCTATTCCCTCAGGATCCTTATCCATGCCGAGCAGGGCATCCTTGATTCTCGACCTCAGGGATTCGTCGAGGTCAGACCTCAATGCCAGGGCGTTTTCCGGAACTTCCGGGGACTGGGTGATGATCTCAAGTTCTTCCAGGATCCGCCTGTCGGAATGGGCCAGTCGGAAGTAGACGGTGTTTTTCGCCGCACCGACTTCGGCCCTTTTGTTGAGAACATCGTAGACGGCATCCTCGTGAGTCCCTGTAAAATAGGTCTCCGAGAAATATTCCTGGTAATCGTCGATCCCGTTATCCCTGAAATACTTGAGGGGGAGGAGATAGCCTGCTGTGGTGGCCTTGTCCACAAAGGCGAACCGCTTCCCCCTCATCTGAGCCGCCGAAGAGATACCGCTGTCCTTTCTAACGAAAATCATTCCATAATAGGTCGATACCCCTTGAGGGCTCTCGGGTCTTGCGACCACATCGACTGCCACTCTCGTATTAGCCAAAGCGTAAGTGAAGCTCCCGAAAAACGCTCCGTCCAGTCCCAGGGCAGTAAAGTTGTTTATGATGTTTCCGTATCGCGACAGGATCTTCAGCTTGATCCTTATCCCGGTTTTTTCCGACAGGTACGAGGCAAGCGGTTCGTATCTTTCCATCTGTTTAAAGATGTTGTGTTCGGGGATAAGACCGACAAGAAGGGTCCGGGCATATTTCTCCCGGACCGCTTCCGGTGACTCTTTTTCGGCAGTGCAAGCAAGAGGAGCGAGGCTCAACAGGACGGTCAGGAGGAGAAACAAAACGTGAATGGCGGTCTTGAAGGTCGGCTCGATTTTGTTTCGCCTTCGGGTTTTCATATTAGTTCCCTCCCTCCTCAAATGGGAACGAGTCCGGTTCGACCCGGTTTCCGTAAACGATAGCATAAGCCTGACCGGAAGAATAGCAACTGCGATGTCGGACTGTCCGAACACAAGGGGGTTGAGAATTGAGAGTTCAGAAAAACAGTTGGGAATTGAGGATTGAGAATTTATAGCCAAATGGCCCGAAGAACCCAGTTTCAATTCTCAATTCGGGTTCATTTCTAAATTAGTTGTTGGTTAATATATATTAAATGGGTTCCGGCAAAAGCCCCTTCGCCTTCGCAACCCCCTTTTAGCTTCGCTTCAGGGCCTTTTACCGGAACCCTGGATAGATAAATTATATCAAGCCGGGGTTTTGGTGAATCACGAAGCTAAGCTAGCCCCACGCGCAGCCGAGTGATTACACCCAAAAACCCGGCCTTATGGATACATCTTACTGAAATCCCACCAGCTAAATTGGAGATGAACCGATATTAGAATATTAGATATTAGAGCATTAGACGTTGAACATTTGATAGGGTCGTAAAAAATCCATCCATGGCTTTTTACGACCCTATCAACGTTGAACACCAACGCATCACGCTTCACGATCTTGGACCTTGAATCTTGGATTAATTTACCTGGAACCTGGAACATGGAACCTGAAACTCGATCTTTACCCGAGTACTTCACGCGCTCTATTCCACCCCAACTCCTTAGTCCTCTCCACATTCTCCCTTGAAAAATCCAGCATCGGCCCCAGCGGCTCTTTCGGTTCAATAATCGTGCACTTGTACCACTTGTAGGGCTTGCCCTTAACGTTAGTCAGGGTAACCCCGGCCTTTTCGGTCTCCGCAACGTTCCTGTTTATGTGGATGAACTCGCGGATATCGGAGGTGAATATTTCATTGCCGGCAATAGCTATGGTCCTGATGCCGATGTCCAGGACATTTTGAAATTCGTGGGTCACCGGTGTCGGGTGTCTGGGCCGGCAGTTGATTATGATTACCTCCTCCGGAGCCTGGTCAAGTACATCACCGATGGGCGAAAACCGCCTGAGGGAGCCATCTACCATATCCTGGCACTCATCGGACACGGCCATCGGAGGCCATAATATAGGCATAACGGTAGAGGCGAGAATAGCCTTCTTGATGTCCGGGCTGTCGTGATGGTAGAGGGTGTAGCGGCCGGTCCGGAGAGAGACGGTACCCACCCTGAAATCAATCTTGAATTTTTCAGGTTCAACTTCCCTGTCGATGATCCTGGCAAGGGGCTCGTTTCCATAGACTGACTTTGCGCCCCTGAAAAGCTTGTAATACGTCCACAGGTTGAGCTTCCCGGTGTACACCTTGTTGTCACAAATAGTTTTCCAGATAGCCTCCAGGCGCTTGTACTCCTCCATGGCCAGCAACGCGCCGTTGAGGGCACCGACAGACACTCCGGCGATGACATCCCACTTGTATCCCTTTTCCTCCCGAGCATACTTTTCCGCCCCTACCTGAAAAGCACCCTTGGATCCACCTCCACCTAAAACCAGTGCCACTTTGCCCATGGAAACCTCCCGTGTGTGACTCAGCGATTACAGTAGCTTGTTTTAACTTTCAATTTTGACAGGGTCGTAAAAAGTCCATTCATGGCTTTTTACTCCGCGGAAAGCGAAAAATGTCATTTTCACTTTCCTCACAAATCAATAACTTGCTACGCAAGTCATCGATTTGGGCGCCCCCAATGGGCGCGTTGATGATTTCTTGCAAAGTTATCAACATTAAACTTTTCCTAATACCGGGTGTCTAAATATCGGGAAGAACCGTACATAAAGTATGTAGTGTATTATATCATGGAGTGACATCATTCATAGCCGATGTTGTTATGAATTACTGGAACCTGAATTTTAGAAACCGCTGTTTTTTGCTAGTATTACCAGGTGACGCATATCGATTCTCTCAAGTATCATTAATTATAACTTTAGGATTATCACCGGAGTTCAACCAGGGAAAAGTTGAAAGTTACCTCGACGGAAAACGGTCCATCCTCTTTTTTTAGTCCTGTCCCTGCCACGTTTATCAAAGGCTTCGGGGCATGGTGCGTCCTTTCAATGGTATTGATGCTTGCAAGTTCCTGCGCCACCTATGCACCTGAAGAGCGCTCGCAGGCTCCCCTTGAGTTACCGCAGACCTTCACTCTATATGAAAACACCGCTCCATCTCCGGAACGCTGGTGGGAATCATTCGGATCTGTTGAACTCAACGGCCTGGTTGAAGAAGCCCTGAAGGACAACCTGACCCTGAAGCAGGCGTACTCCCGCCTGGATCAATCCAGGGCTCTGGTAGTCAAGGCCGGTTCGGACCGCTGGCCAGATCTTGAATTAACATCAGAAATATCCAATACGCTCAGGCGCACCGACACCGGCACAGGCTCTGCTTCCACAAGCACGGTAAGGAAGAGGAGCCTGGGCCTGGCCAGCAGTTACGAGCTTGACCTGTGGGGAGAGGTAAAGAGCGAGTATTTATCTGAGCGTTTTGACATGGAAGTAACCCGGGAAGAGCTAAACACAGCGGCTCTGATCCTCGCGTCAGAGGTAACCCTGAAGTGGCTTGAAGCAATCTCCGTCAGCCAGCAGCTTGAGTTGATAGACAGCCAACTGGAGACCAACCTGATAACGCTGGAGCTTATAGAACTTCGCTTTCGAAAGGGGGTGGCCACTGTCCTGGATGTTTTTCAGCAGCGTCAGGCGGTCAAGGAAACAGAATCGTCTATTCCCCTCCTGGAAGCACAGCTGCAGACCCTTAAACATGAGATTGCTGTCCTGTTGGGCAAACCTCCCCGTACCAGGCTGAGCCTCGGGAGTGGTCATCTTCCAGAGGTGGGGTCTTTACCGGATACTGGTGTCCCTGCCGATCTGCTTTCACGTCGGCCGGATGTCAGGGCCGCAGGTCTGAAACTGAAATCTGCGGACTGGATGGTCAGTGCCGCGCGGGCTGACCGCCTTCCGGCAGTGAGGTTAACAGGTTCTGCGGGCTACAGCGCCGGCGAGTGGTCCGGGCTCTTCGACAACTGGATACGAGTCCTCGCAGCCAGCATAACAGCTCCGTTATTCGACGGTGGAAACCGGAGGGCCGAGGTGAAAAGACAGACCCAGTTGGTGGAGGAGCGACTGGCAGCCTACAGGCTGGCTGTTTTTACTGCTATCATGGAAGTTGAGGACGCCCTTGTGAACGAACGCAAACAGAGCGAGTATATCGCTGCCCTGTCCGACAGGTTAAATATAGTTCGCAGCGCACTTACAGAAGCCCTCCAGCGATACCGCAAAGGGCTCAATGATTATCTTCCCGTCCTCAGTGCTTTAACTTCAACTCAGCGGCTTGAGAGAACTCTTGTGCAGGCTCGTTTACAGAGGCTGAACTACCGCGTCATGCTCCATCGTGCATTGGGTGGATCGTGGATGCAGGATGAACTGCAAAACCAGGGAGTAATTAAATGACTGAACAGACAGATCAAAAACGGCTTACTTCTAGGGAAAGAGTCGCGCTGACCGCTGTCGGAATTATCTTCCTGGTGGTTGCTGTTGCCGCGTCATCTTATTTGCTGAAAAATCGTCCCAAACCAGAGAGAAAAAAACCGCCTGCAAAAGAGTTAATGGTAGATGTGCGTGAACTGGTACCATCAAGTCAGAATATATTTATTCCCGTTATGGGCACTGTAATTCCCGCTGTACAGGTGGACCTTCAGGCCAGGGTAAGTGGCGAAGTAGTGTGGACTCATCCTGAGCTTATCGAGGGAGGCCAGGTTTCAAGGGGCGGCATCCTCATAAAGATTGATCCGCAGGATTACGAACTGGCCCTGATCGCGAGCAAGGCTGATCTGGAGACTGCAAGGTACGAGTTGTCAGTGGAGCAGGGCAGGCAGGAAATAGCCAAGCGAGAATGGGAACTGCTGGACCTGGGAAAGGAGGCTTCCGACCTCGATAGAGAACTCGCCCTTCGCAAGCCTCATCTTCGAGAAAAGCTCGCTCGGCTCAAAGCAGCCGAGGCTGGCGTCGCCAAAGCTGAGCTTGATCTTTCCCGTACTGTGATCAGATCACCCTTCAATGCGGTCATCAAGTCAACTGATATCGATGGCGGCGACCAGGCGACACCACAGACAAATCTCGCCGAGCTGATTGGAACCGACGCCTACTGGATACAGGCCACAATACCTGTGGATCAGATAAAGTGGGTCAGGTTCCCTGAAGAGGACCGTAATCCAGGGACCACCGCAAAAATCTACACTGGAGCCGGCGGTGAGAGGCCCGGAAAAGTAATAAAACTTCTCAGCGACCTTGAACCAGGTGGGCGCCTTGCACGCCTCCTTGTTGAAATGTCTGACCCCCTGGATCTGAAAAAGCCTGCAGACAGGCGGCAGCCCGTTCTGCTGGGAGAGTATGTTCGTGTGGAAATCGACGGGCGGACTATCGATAATGTCTTTTCCATCCCGCGAACTTTATTACGAAACGGCAACATGGTCTGGGTAGTTGACGCAGATGACCGTCTCAGATCAGCGACTATGGATATTGTCTGGCGCGATGCAGACCGTGTCCTGGCAAGAGGGCTGGATCCGGGACAACGCCTGATCATCTCGGATATTCCCGCCCCGGTAGAGGGCATGGGGCTGAGAGTCAACATCTTGAACATTGAAGATAAAAACCCGTCTGGATCACAACAGGGCATGCCTGGCAAGGGAGAAGGATCAAGATAATGGCAGAATCGAAAGATCTTCATCGGGGGGCCATCGCATGGATGGCTAACCACATTGTAGCTGCAAACCTGATCATGGCTTTCTGTCTCATCGGCGGTTTCCTGGCACTTAAGAATATCAAGCAGGAAGTATTTCCCAGCACACAGCGAGATATTGTCCGGGTCCGGGTCTCCTATCCTGGAGCCAACCCTGAGGAGATCGAAAAGGGAATTGTCCTTGCGGTTGAAGAGTCCGTGCGGGGGATCGATGGCGTCCACGAGATCAGCTCAAGGGTAAGCGAGAGTGCGGGAACCATTTCTATTGAGATCCTGGAAGGGCAGGATCTGCAAAAAGCAGCCCGGGACATCGAAAGCGAAGTCAACAGGATCTCTACATTCCCCGAGGAGGCCGAGGATGCGGTCATAACGATCGCCTCCTACAGACGAGAGGTTATCTCCCTTGTTCTGTATGGTCAAACAGATGAAGCCGTGCTTCATGAACTTGCCGAACAGATGAGAGATCAGCTTCTCCAGGACCCCGACATCACACAGGTTGACCTTGCCGGGGTCAGACCCCTTGAGATCAGCATAGAGGTATCCCAGGAAAACCTTAGACGCTACGATCTTACCCTGGACGAGATCGCTCAACGTCTCAGGGAGGCGTCTGTTGACCTTCCTGGAGGAGGAATAAAAACAGAGAGTGGTGAGATCCTTATCAGGATGAAGGAGCGACGGGATTACGGCAGCCAGTTCGCAAGGACTGCCATTATCTCATCCAGTGACGGAACTGCGGTCTTCCTGGAAGATATCGCCACCGTAAAGGACTCCTACGAGGATGTTGATAGATTCGCCCTATTCAACAATAAACCGGCAGTCATGCTGGAGATCTACCGTATCGGTCGGCAGACCCCGATTCAGGTTGCTGCGGCAGTCAAGGAGCAGCTGAATATTCTCAAGCCAAGCCTTCCCGAGGGGATTTCCATCCAGGTCCTGAGAGACAGGTCGGAGATATACCGGCAGCGCGTGAGCCTCCTTCTTAGAAACGGCAGTCTTGGAATAGTTCTGGTTCTTCTTATCCTGGGCCTTTTCCTGGAGCTTCGCCTGGCCTTCTGGGTGATGCTGGGCATTCCCATATCTTTTCTTGGGTCATTCCTGCTGCTTCCAGTGATGGATATAACTATTAATATGATCACCCTGTTCGCCTATATCATCGCCATTGGTATTGTTGTTGATGATGCCATCATAGTTGGTGAGAACGTCTATCACTATTACCAGCAGGGGGATTCTTTTCCAGATGCGGCCATAAAGGGCGCGAGAGAGATGGCGATGCCCGTCACTTTCAGCATCCTTACGAACATAGTGACTTTCATGCCCCTCTATTTCATACCGGGTATGATGGGGAAGATATTCAAGATGATACCTATCGTCGTCAGCATAACCTTCCTCATCTCCCTATTCGAATCTCTCTTTATCCTCCCCGCTCACCTTGGGAACCAGAGGGAGCGGCAGCTGCGGGGGGTCAGAGCATGGTTTAACAACCACCAACAAGCGTTCAGCAGGAGCTTTTCAAGCCTGGTCCGCAACCGATTCGGACCCTTTCTTGACGCCCTCCTTACCAGGCGCTATCTCGTCGTGGCCTTTTCCATTTCCATATTGATACTGGCTTTATCATATGCGGGCAGCGGCCGGATGGGATTCGGCCTGTTCCCCAAGATCGAGTCCGACTTTGCCAGGAGCGCGGCCATCCTGCCCTACGGCTCTCCCGTCACCAAGACCGAAGGAGCCATGAACCGCATGTACGAAGGTGTCAGGAAGGTTATTGAGGAAAGCGGCCACCCAGAACTGGTCAAGGGTGTTTTCGCCGAACTGGGCCGCCATGGAAGCCACAATGCCTATATGACAGTGTATATGGCCGAACCCGAGATCCGGGACGAGATCATGAGCACCGGTGAATTTGTTTCCCTATGGCGAAAAGCCGTGGGGCCCATACCCGGGGTCAAGCACCTCAGTTTTTCCTCTGATTTCGGAGGACCTGGCCACGGTGCAGGCCTCACGGTAGAGCTGAGTCATCGAGACATAAATGTTCTTGAAAGAGCCAGCAAGGACCTGGCAGCCGCTCTATCAAGCTATCCCCTGGCCAAGGATGTAGACGACGGTTTTCAACTGGGCAAGCAGCAGCTGGATTTTGCCATAAAACCGGAGGGTAAGAGCCTGGGACTAACTGCCAAGAGTGTTGCTCGCCAGGTTCGCAATGCCTTTTACGGCTCACAGGTTCTGCGTCAGCAAAGAGGCCGCAACGAAATAAGGGTAATGGTCCGTCTTCCAAGAGAGGAGCGTATCTACGAATACAATCTGGATGAGCTAATGCTTTTCTCCCCATCTGGCATACAGATCCCACTGAGGGAAGCTGTTGAGGTAAAGCGAAGCCGTGCCTACACGGAAATAAACAGGAGAGATGGCAGGCGGGTTATCCAGGTTACAGCAGATGTCACACCCCGCAGCAAGGTGGACGAACTTATCGGCGGTCTTAAGGCGAGGGAGCTTCCTGATCTGATCACTAAATATCCCGGCCTGATATACAGCTTCGAGGGAAGGGCAGCGGAGAGGAGAAAGAGTCTTGGGAGCCTGAAGGTGGGATTTATCCTGGCATTGATGGCTATCTTCTCGCTGCTGGCTATTCCCTTCAGAAGTTACATTCAACCTCTTATCGTGATGACCAGCATACCCTTCGGAATAATTGGAGCCGTTGTGGGCCATCTCATTATGGGATATTCCCTCAGCCTCGTGAGCATGTTCGGCATAGTTGCCCTGTCCGGAGTTGTGGTTAACGATGCGCTGATCCTGATCGATCTGGCAAACCGCAGAATCAGGAATTACAATGAATCGATCCACGATGCTGTTCTCGAAGCTGCTATCCAGCGTTTCCGTCCCATCATGCTCACAACACTTACTACCTTCGGCGGGCTCTCGCCCATGATGTTCGAGCGCGCCCTCGCGGCCAGGTTCCTGGTACCCATGGCCATATCCCTCGGATTCGGAATATTGTTCGCCACGGTTATCACCCTGGTGCTGGTTCCGTCTCTTTATATGGTTTCTGAAGATGTGAGGGGTATATGGTCCAGCGCGATCACCGGCTGGAGAAAGCTTTCGGGTACCGACCACACCTGATCCGGCACAGACCGTTTCAGGAAATTTAATCCCTGTATAAGACGTTTGGCACTAGCAGGCCGGATGAATCCGATCAGTGAAAACCCTGATCGTTTCCGGCTGTGAAATGGTGAAATGGGGTCAGAGCAAAATTCATGAAATAGCAAGAAACGGGTCGACGGTCCGGAAAATGAGTGCTATTTCCCCTTCAAACTGCATAAGTCAAAGGAGATGAATGTGGCATTCTCAGATTATCAGCTGGTTGAAAAAGCACTGCTTTATCTGGAAGAGAACGCTGCCAACCAGCCGTCTCTGGATGATGTGGCTGAACATATTGGTCTGAGTCCGTACCACTTTCAACGCCTATTTAAGCGTTGGGCAGGTGTGAGCCCCAAGCGATTTCTCCAGTACCTGACTGTTGAGCATGCAAAGGTTCTGCTCCGGAAGTCCACCTCGGTCCTGGATACATCTTATACTGTCGGTCTGAGCGGCTCCGGCCGTCTCCACGATCTGTTCATCTCCGTTGAAGCCGTTACTCCAGGCGAATTCAAGTCAAGAGGCAGGGACGTTGAGATACGCTACGGTATTCATTCCACGCCCTTCGGTAACTGTATTGCAGCTGTTACAAACAGGGGCATCTGCGACCTCAGGTTTGTCACTGAGGAAAACCAGGGCAAGGTACTGGCTGAACTTACCGAAAGCTGGAAAAATGCAAATATGTGTGAGGATCTTGCTGCGTCGAAGGAGATTGTTGAAAGCATTTTCACGCACGCACAGCCAGGAAAGCATCTGAACATATTTCTTCGCGGTACGAACTTTCAGATCAAGGTCTGGGAAGCACTACTCGAAATTCCTGAAGGATCAGTAGTTTCCTATGGGGAACTGGCAAAGAAGATCAACATGCCCGGTTCAGCCAGGGCTGTTGGAAACGCAGTTGGTCAAAATCCCATAGGATATCTGATCCCATGCCACAGGGTGATCAAAAGCACCGGCGAATTAGGCGGATTCAGGTCAGGTACAGCCCGTAAAAAGGCCATCCTGGGCAGGGAATTGGCCGAGCAGCCTAAATAAACCTTCCTGTTTTCATGCGGGGTCAGAGCAAATTGGTGAATTTGCCCTCAAACTGGCACGATTCATGAATTTACCTATGTATGGCAAGGCCTCTTCGTGTAATACAGACAGAATATCCGTATCACCTGTTATGCAGAACCAATAACCGCACTTTCAGATTCATGAAAAGACAGGTCATCAGGATATTTTTCAAAGCACTTACCGAAACCATTGAAAAATATAACATTCTTGTTCACCATGTAGTTCTCATGTCAAACCACTACCATATAATTGCTACCGCAACAGACAAGAATCTTGACAGGGCAATGCAGTACCTCAATTCGAGGGTAGCTGTGAGGTATAACAAGCTGTCCGGACAGTCCGGACACTTGTGGGGAGACCGCTACAAGTCGTGTATTATCTCAACAGATGAACATTACACTGCTAGCGTAAGATATATTTACAGGAATCCCAAGAGAGCCGACATGGTAGACAACCTGGAGGATTTTCTTGAAAGCTCTCTTCAGATCTGGGCTTTTGGAAAGAAGCTCGACGTTGTCTTGTCAGAGGATCACCTGGTTCTTTTGTGGGGAAAGAGCAGAAAAAGATCAAAGGAATTCTTCCGAACTCTGGTTCTGGATGATGGAGCCTGCATTCCTGATGATACAATGAAAAAGAACCTTAGAGGTTTGTTTTTTGGACCCACCGACTTTATCCAAAACATGCAGGAAACCCACCTAATTCATTAAAAGTCCAATTTAAGAAAAATCTTATTCAAATCAAGATAGCTGCGCCCAAAATTCACTTGTAGGACCTGCAACCTTCCTCAACGGACCAGTATTAGCTGTTTTTCCTCCAAATATAATAGTCCCCCAAAAAATATTTTTGGCACATCATGAAATAATCGTGCAGGGCATGACAAATATTGTATTTTTGTGCGAGCCTCACTGAAAGTCTCTGACCCCGGTTGATTCCCGGTGATTGGACGAAGTGTCAAGGTGTAGGAGATAAGGGAAATTGGGATAGTACTTATTTGGTTAACATGGATATCAACTGAATGATGGACTTGAAGTCTTTTTTGTTTTCCTCACTGACAAGTTGATAAAAATCGCAGTCCATGCAGTTATCGATCTTCTGCGCGAACGTCCCCTGAACTTCACCATCACATAAAGTTCCGGCGATGGCCCAGCATGCCCTACCACCATTTATACCGCCGTGGATACCGTTCAGTCTGGTTTCAGTAGCGGCAATGCAAACGCCAAGCTCTTGTACTTTCTTACCGCCAGGCTCCCGTTCGCATTTTGTGAACTCCCAGCAGTTGGTATTTGAGTTCGATTTCATAACAAATTTATTTTCATATGTTCAATAAGACATCAAGAGAATCAACAGCACGCAATGGTAATTCACAGAACACTGTATAACCAAGCTCCGTATCATGACTTTTCCCAGGCTCAGGGGTCAAATACCTGAGGACAGGATGCACTCATCTTTCAAGGACCAGAATACTGCTATCCGGCATCCTGAGGGAGATTAAACCCAATCAGTTAAAACGTTTTGATAATCAGTTCAAAACCAACTCAGTCCTTGAGCGCTTTCCTGATCGTCGATATCAATTTCTCCGGACTGTAGGGCTTCTGAATGAAATCCACCAACCCTGAATCTGAAAATTCGCTCAGCGCATCTTCTTCTGTAAAACCTGAGGAGAGAATAACTTTTATATCCTTATGAAAATTTTTCAGCTGACTGAAAGCTTCAAACCCTCCCATATTCGGCATTGTCAGGTCCATGAGCACCAGCGATATTTCATCAGCATATTCCTCGTATACTTCCAGGGCCTCCAGTCCATCGGATGCCGTTATTACATTGAACCCGAATTCCGCGAGGATCGAACGGGCAACTTCCAGAACGGCTCTTTCATCATCTACAACAAGGATCGTCCCTTCACCCACGTAATCTGTATGGATTGGTTTCTCTTCATCTGCCTTCTCAGGCGGCCTTTCACCTGCGGGGAAGAGTACCTTGAAGGTTGTGCCCTTGTCGGGCATGGAAGTAACATCAATAGCGCCCTGGTGTCCCCTTATGATACCTATGACTGCCGAAAGGCCGAGGCCTCGTCCTCCCTCTTTGGTTGTGTAGAATGGATCGAAGATGCTACCAAGGCCCTTCTCATCTATTCCATGACCGTTGTCCGTCACCTCAATGAAGACATATTCGCCATCGGCAAGATCCTCGCCAAAATGGAACCCGGAAAAGTCAGATTTATCACAGGTGATGACCCCCGTGCTGACTGCCACAAATCCGCTCTGACCCCCCAGTGCATCTGAAGCATTTGTAAGTAGGTTCATCACTACCTGCTGTATCTGGGACGGATCAGCCTCTATAGCCGGAATGTCCTTGTCCAGGTTCATTTCCAGGACCACCTTCTTGTCCATAACGGTGCTCAGCAGATGGGTCATCTCCTCAACCAGGGTTGTCAGGTTAATACTCCTGAGAAGAAACTTGCCCCTGCCGGAGTAGGCCAGCATCTGGTTCGTAAGCTCTGATGCCCGTTCAGCAGCGGTTTCTATCCTGTCAATGTATACGTAGCATGGCGCTTCAGGGGACGTTTTCATCCTCGCCATGCCCACGTTTCCCACTATTCCCATAAGCAGATTGTTAAAATCGTGGGCAATACCCCCGGCCAGAACTCCCAGGCTCTCCATTTTCTGGGCGTGCTGCAACTGCTCTTCCAACTTGCTCTTTTCACGTTCCGCGTGGATCCTTTCGGTAATATCAAAGGCATAGTGAAGATAGAGGTCTTCCTCGATGGGCACCCAATATGCATCCCATACCACACTGAGGGCCTCGACCACAGTGTGTTGAGGCTCACCTGTTTTCAGCAATTTCGGCGCAAGACACCACCAGCATGGGTCCTCAAAGCCATAAATGGAACCATAACAGCTATGCCCAATGGTCCCCCCCATGTATTTTGCGATCTTGTTCGCAGCGACAACGGTGCGGTCAGATTTCAGGAGAACGGCAAAGCACGGCATGGCCTCCAGGAACGCATCACTGAGCTTATAGTGGCGCAAAAGATCCTTTTCCGCCTGTTTTAGTTCAGTAATATCGTTGAAAGTGACCATTACATCCTTCAGATCCCCGGTTTCTTCATCATGAACTGGTACCGTATTGATCAACAACCAGCGCGTTTTTTCTGGATCTCCTGAAAAGAGACCTCTTACAGCATTTATTACCGGCTTGCCGGTGCGAACCGTGATCATGGATGGATGATCCTCTCCCGAAACTAAAGTGCCGTCCTCCATGATCATTTGCCAGGCAGGATCCATGGAAGTTTTCCCTGTGATCTCATCCTTCCGCATGCCGAAGATCTCGCTGGCAATGGGATTAGCGTATTTGATTGTTCCATCTTCTGACTGCAGAATAATGCCGGCGTGGACCGCTTCATAAAGGTTTCTAACCTGAAGCTCACTCTCTACCAGATCCCTTTGCGCCTGTTCACGGTCAGTGATATCCATAATGCTGAGAATAAAGGAAGTTACATCGCCGTTCTGAGAGACGGAACTCAATCTCGCTTCGAAAGTTGACAATTTACTATCTTCAAACATATGGGACGTTTGCCATGAGCCTTGCTTCCCTGTTTCCCTGACGTACGCTACGGCATCTTTGACTTCCTGCTTTGATTCCTCAGGTACATACTCTAGTAGATTTGTCCCTATGATCTCCTCTACAGATTTGCCTGTATAAGTCCTGTTTATATAAGTAACATTACAATCAAGATCGAGGGTCAGAATGAAATTTGGGGAATTCTGGGTTATTGAGCGGAGTTTTTCTTCGCTTTTGATCAGTTCATGTTCGGCTTCTTTGCGCTCAGTTATATCCAGACTGCTGAGAATAAATGAGGCTATTTCACCTTCCTGATATACTGGATTCATTCTTGATTCGAATACATTGTTCTTATCTCCGGACCACTCACCTGACATTTCGAATATCCCCTGTTCCCCTGTTTCCTCGATGTGTTCTACAGAATCCTTGAATTTCTGTTGTGATTCTTCAGTTAAGTATCCAAGCAGGTTTGTCCCTATGATCTCCTCTACAGGTCTACCGGTGAGAGTTCGGTTCGCAAAAGTAATATTATAATCAGGATCGAGGGCCATTATGAAGTTGGGGGAATATTTGGATATGGATTGGAGTTTTTCTTCACTTTTTGCAAGGTCATCTTCAATCTGTTTTCGATGTGTAATATTCCTGCCGATGGCATTTACGCTTTCAAATTCACCGCTGACATCGTAATGAAAATTGTACGTCCACAGTACATCAAAAACCTCACTGTTTTTGCTGTTGACCTGTCTGTTTTCAAAGCCGGCACTTTTTTCCTTCCTTTTAATACAACTACTGAACCATTCGCGAGATCTTTCTCTGTCATCCGGATGCATGAAGTTAGCTGCTTTTTTTCCAAGACATTCCTCAGGGTCCAGGCCAAATACCTGATTTGACATATGGTTCACAAAAGTTAAGCGTTCTTTCGCATCAACTCTTATAATCAGATCGTTCGTCCCTTCCACCAATTCACGATATTTTTCTTCGCTTTCCCTCAAGTCTGCCTCAACCAGCCTGATCTCTGTAACGTCTCTTAAAACCGTCATCATATGAGGCCCGCCATCATATTCCACAGGTGATACAGTTGCAGAACCTATAAATGTTGAGTCATCGGAACGCTTTACCAACCCCTCGCCCCTGAAAACACGACCATCACTTATCTCCTCAAGCTGCCTTTTAATAACGTCGTGATCGTCAGAGTGAACCATTTCGTAAATATTGGTTCCAATCAACTCTTCTTCTGTTGACCGAAGCAAACTGCATGCGGCAGGGTTGGCACGGACGAGATCGCCATCCATATTCCTGATTAGAATTCCATCCACATCGGCTTCAAAGAGTATTTTGTACTGGTCTTTGAATCTTCGGGTCTCTTCCTGGGTTTCTTTCCTCTCAGTAATATTCCTGCTGACACCCTGAATACCGACCACCTTTCCTTCTTCATCTCTCAGAAAAGTTGATATTACCTCTATCCAGACCAGTGAGCCGTCCTTATGGTAGGCCTGAAGTTCCATGACCCTGCTCTCTTTCTGGTCAACTCCTTCCATTCCTTCCTTGGCGAGTTCCTCCCCCAAGGTCTGCCTTATGGTGTTTATGGACTCTGGTGTCAGAACTTTCTCTATCCCCTGTTTAAGGACCTCTTCCGGGGTATATCCGCGGGATTTCTCCACGGATGGAGTAACGTAGAGCCAGTTTAAATCCAGATCCATCTGAAACACGACGTCTGTTATGTTTTTGAGTACCAACTCGGACTTTCGAATCCTTTCGGCCAACTCCCGATCACCTGAGCCCGATTCAAGGTCCTTGACCCTCTGCCTCAGGGACTCCAATTCTTCAATAAGGACCTTCTTTGTTTTCCTTTCGTCTTTCAATGAACCACTCCTCTTGCTGGTAAAACCAGCCGGCATACTTTTCGAGTCAGTTTTATATGTAAGCAATCAGAAATGTTGTTACCTCAAAATATATTTTAGTAAAACCTGGGTTTTCAATCACTTGGGTGTATAACCCTGTAGATGCAAGATTTTAGCACTTTCTACCCGGAAATTGGAGTAGTTACTGATTTGGCATCTCAGTATCAACTACCAGAGCACTTTGATCCATATCTGGGTCCTGGGACATGGGCCTTGAGTCACATAAACCGGAGTCAGAGCGTTGATGGTAAGACGACCGCGTTCCAGGTTCAACGTTCCAAGTTCCAGGTGAAATAAACTAACTTTGAACATTGAACGTTGAACACCTGGCGAAGGTATTACCCGACTGTTTTGATATCCTTTAAACCAAGGAGAACAGCTGTAGCTATAAGGAGAATTCCTGAGACCTGGTTTGAGTATCTTTCTATCTGATGCTTGAACCTTTTCGCTATCCAGTCAGAAAAGAGCCCGTAAAACAGCAAAAAAGACCCATCAATGACTAAATAGGCTGCTCCCAAAACAGCAAACTGCCGCGAGGTTGGCTGGGCCGGGTTGATGAATTGTGGAAGTAGGGCAGCAAAAAACACGATAGCTTTGGGATTAGCGGCAGATGTGAGAAAACCCTGCCAGTAGAGAGTATTTCTGCTTTGTTTCCGGATAGAGGTGGTGATCTCGGCGGATTTTCTTCTGCGAAACTGGCTTATACCCAGATAGACCAGGTAGGCAACCCCGGCCCATTTGATTGCCATAAAGAAACTACGGGACGTGTACAGCAGGCCTACCAGACCGGTTGAAGCAACAGCTATTTGCAGGGTATTTGCAGTAAGATCGCCCGCTGCCGTTGCCCAGGACCTGTTAAAGCCGCTGGACAGACTGTTAGAGAGCATCAGCAGGTGACTTGGTCCAGGGCTTACAAGTAGAATAAATACAGTAGTAATGTATGTCAAAAACAGATCCGGTACCATTTCGATCTATCTCCTGATATCGCGTTTTCTTTTAAACATACCTCTTGAACACGTCAGCTATCGGGGTCAGAGCACCTTGATCAGAATCGACCGCGTCCAAAGACCAATGTCCAAAGTCCAACGTATAACTTCGACTTCGCACCTCGACTACGCACTCGCCCGAAGGGCGCTGGAAGGGCGCTGGGGTCAGAGCACTTCTATCTTCGATTTCATTTTTAGTATTATTCCAAACATTACCACCAATATCGGCAGGCTGATACCGTTCACGATCTCCCATCCAGCCATGAAAATGACGATTCCGGCAGAAAGAGAGGCCAGGGCCTGAAATCCAAAAACGGTAAAGTCATTTACTGCCTGCGCTTTGAATCGCTCGGAAGGTTGGTAGCATTTGGTCAATAATGTTGTGGCTCCAACAAACAGGAAGTTCCAGCCGACACCCAGGAGCACCATCCCTGCCCAGTAATGGATGAAGTGGCGATTTATAAAGGCAACAGCTACACAGGCAGTCAGCAGCGTGATTCCCGCGAGCATGACCCTCGACAAGCCAAAGCGGCTGATGAGAATCCCCGTGAAAAGTGATGGAACAAACATGGCCATAACGTGGCTCTGTATAACCCAGGCCGTCTCATTTATGGAAAAGTGATCAATTATATGCATGCTGACCGGTGCAGCGGTCATGATAAACGCCATTACCCCGTAAGAAACCAGCGCGGCCAGAACTGCCGTAATATATATGGGTTGCATGATAACTTCCCTGATGGGGCGCTCCATTCCTGCTCTATCATCTTCCAGGATTTCTGGTTCAGTCAAAAAACCCAACACACAACCGTTAACGAGGTAAATTAGAGAAAGGGCTGCGAAGGATCCACTGTATAGACCAAAAGGCAGCATTTCACGCGCCTGTTTGGCAAATTCCGGCCCTATGAAAGCAGCAGCAATACCGCCAACCAGAACAATGGAAACTGCCTTGCTTACTTCGTGAGGGTATACACTTTCAGCCGCGGCAAACCTGTACTGCTGGACAAAAGCCATGTTGCCGCCAACGAACAAGGTTACCAGACAGAGGAGGAAGAAACTTTCGATATTTATTGCATAGATGCCGCCCAGACAGGCAATACCGGTAACAAATGAAGCGATCATAAAGCCTGGCCTTCGACCGATCTTCTTCATGAGAAGAGCAGCCGGCACTGTACAGGCAGCCATGCCCACAACCATTGTCGCAATCGGCAGTGTTGACCATGATGGGTACGGCGCAAAAGACGCACCTATGATGCCGCCAAGAAGAGTAACCGCCGGTGCACCGGACATCCCCAAGGCCATACTGCAGCTGAGTACAAAAACGTTACGATTCATTATTTATTGGGTCGTAAAAAGCGAAAAATGTCATTTTTAACCCTTACAAAACGGAATTGAAAACAGGCTGCAAGATATATACGATATCGCTGGAAACGGAAATCCCTGTCTCGAGCAGGCGGGGTCAGAGCGCTTTGTATTCTTTGTATTCCGGTTTTGAGCTATGTGCATCGGGCTATGGGCTTCTGTTAAACACATAATATCTAATCATTATATGAACCGAAGCTCACAGCTCATAGCTCATAGCTCACTGCCCAAAGCTGCTTTTTGGGGGTCAGAGTACTTCTATCCGGCAGTAGCCAGGTACAGAGATGGCCGCTCTCCAGCAAAGTGACACGCCACCTCGTGCTCCGTCCCCATTACCCTCAATTCAGGCTGGTGTTCCTTGCAAATATCCTCTGTGTACGGACATCGGGTGTGGAAACGACATCCCGGTGGCGGAGTGATGGGGCTGGGAACGTCCCCTGAAAGTATTGTGTGTTTCCCCTTTCTGGCAGGATCAGGCACCGGAGCTGCACTTAACAAGGCCTGAGTGTAGGGGTGTAAAGGGTAATTGTGGATAATATCTGATCCGGCCAGTTCCACTACTTGACCAAGATACATCACGGCCACTCTGTCTGAGATATGTTCCACTACGCTCAGGTCGTGGGAGATGAACAGGTAAGTCAGTCCGAACTCTTTTTGCAGGTCCTGGAGGAGGTTGATTACCTGAGCCTGGATGGAAACGTCCAGTGCGGAGACAGCTTCGTCACATATAATGAGCTTTGGATTCAGCGCCAGGGCCCTTGCCACACCGATCCGCTGACGCTGACCGCCCGAAAACTGGTGAGGATAACGGCGCATATGTTGATGACCAAGGCCAACTACTTCCAGAAGCTCCAACACCCTGGCATCCCGCTCACTCTTGGTCTTGACCCCGTGCACCCGCAGCGGCTCGCCAACGATATGTGCCACGTTCTTGCGGGGATTGAGTGATGAAAAGGGGTCCTGAAAGATGATCTGCATCTCCTCCCTCAAGGACCTCATCTCCTCAGGGCTGCAATTCAGTATGTTCCTGCCCTCGAAGCAGACCTCCCCGCTGGTGGGCTCCTCCATTCTCAGGATAAGCTGGCCCAAAGTGGTTTTACCGCACCCGGACTCCCCCACCAGCCCCAACGTTTCTCCAGTGTCGATGTGCAGGTTAACCCCGTCCACCGCATGTACCGACGCAACTTCACGCAGGAAGAATCCACCTGTAACGGGGAAATATTTGAAGAGATTTTTTACCTCAACTAATGGGAGCATATTGGTTCCATTTCAAGGATCCAGTTAGAGCCGTGATCAGTAAGTTGCAACTAATTACCAATCGCTGATTTAAGCAAATCATTAATCGCATAATTTTTTTCTTCTGATTCCCGGATTCGCTATTCCCTTTTTTATCACTTGTCTCTCAGCACTTAGTACTTAATTTGTTTCAACTGTATTTATAACACCACACCTTATGCCCCGGGCCCACTTCCACCATGGGCGGTTCGGTGCCGCACTCTGCCCTTGCATCAGGACAGCGGTCGAAGTAGTTACAGCCATCGGGAAGACAAAACAGCGAGCATACGGTTCCTCCTATGGTACTCAAGCGCTCACTGCCCGCTGGATTGAGGGCAGGTATGGAATTCAGCAGACCTTCCGTGTAGGGATGTTTCGGATTGGAGAACAGCTCATTGACATCGGCTGATTCAACGATCCTGCCGCAATACAGCACGACAACCCTCTGGGCCATCTCAGCGATGACTCCCAAGTCGTGAGTAATAAACAGGATCGACGCGCCGGTATCCTCCTTAAGCTTGTTCATAAGGTCAAGGATCTGCGCCTGGATGGTCACATCCAGTGCCGTAGTGGGCTCATCGGCAATCATCAGTTTCGGGTTACACGCCAGGGCCATGGCTATTATCACACGCTGTCGCATCCCGCCGCTCATCTTGTGGGGATGATCTTTCACCCTTGTCTCGGGAGCCGGGATACCCACCTGGGAGAAGACCTCCACCACCTTCTCCATCGCCGCTCTCCTCTTTAGACCCTGGTGAAGCTGGATCACCTCGGCAACCTGATCACCAACAGTATAAACCGGATTGAGAGAGGTCATTGGCTCCTGAAAGATCATGGAGATCCGGTTTCCCCGGATCTTCCGCATCCTTGCTTCGGGAATTTTCAGCAGGTCCGTCCCCTCAAAGATGATCTCTCCACCCGCGATCCTGCCCGGTGGCGACGGTATGAGGCCCATAACGGCGGAAGCCGTAACGCTCTTCCCGCATCCTGACTCACCCACGATTCCCAAAGTTTCGCCAGCCCCGATCTTGAGACTTACATCGTCAACCGCTTTTAGGACCGCACCTCGGATCTCGAACTGGACTTTCAGGTTTTTGATCTCCAACAGTGGAGCTGTTTCTGTTTTAATCGCTGGTTTCATATTCATACCCAATTAATCAATCCCTCAAACGTGGATCAAACGCGTCCCTAAGACCGTCCCCCAGGAGGTTAAAACCCAGGACACCGAACAGTATGGCGATGCCAGGGAAGGTCATGACCCACCACGCTCTCAGGATCAGGGATCTACCCATGGCTATCATGGCCCCCCACTCCGCGATGGGAGGTTGGGCTCCAAGACCCAGGAAGCTCAAACCCGCCGCGTCCAGGATGGCCGAACCGAAGCCCAACGACGCCTGAACGATTATGGGAGCCAGACAGTTGGGCATGATAGCGTCGAAGATAATCCTCCTGTTCCTTGTTCCCACAGCCCGGGCCGCCAGGACATAGTCTTTTTCGTACTCCTCCAGCACTGACGCCCTTACGATACGTGCGAATCTTGGAATGGATATTACTCCGATAGCCATCATGGCGTTACGCAGACCGGGACCGAGATATGCAACGATAACAATGGCCAGCAAAATACCCGGAAATGCCAGAATGATGTCCATTATCCTCATGATCACGTTGTCGAGCCACCCCTTGAAATATCCCGCAATGGCCCCAAAAAAAGTCCCTATGATCATTGCGATCCCCACACTGACAACGCCCACCATGAGAGAAACACGTGCCCCGTAGATCAACCTTGAAAGGATATCCCGTCCCAGGTCATCAGTGCCGAGGATGTTTTTCGTGGATCCCCCCTCATCCCAGATGGGCGGTTTGAGCTGATCGTACAGGGCGTTCTCCACAGGATCGTGGGGGCTTATGAGGGGAGCGAACAGTGCAGTCAGGACGAAAATTGTGGTGATGATCAGGCCAGCTACACCTGTCTTGTTCTTGAGAAGTTTCTCCATCTGATCGAAGAAAGGGTGCCGGGTCTCGGGGTCTGTAAATCTGTTGATAATGCTCATGAAATACTGTCCCTAATACGAGGATTGATGAATGCGTACAGCACATCCACGAGGGTGTTGACGATAACAAACACGGCAGCCACAAGCATTGTTCCGCCCTGGATGACCATATAATCCCTCTTGACTACACCCTCGTAGATCCACTTTCCCACACCGGGCCACGCGAACACGTGCTCCGTCAGAATGGCTCCGGCCAGGAGGATCCCGAATTGAAGTCCCACCACCGTGACAATGGGGATGAGTCCGTTCCTGAGAGCGTGTTTGAATACGACCTTCCTCTCGCTCAGGCCCTTGGCCCTGGCCGTCTTGATGTAATCCTGGCGGAGCACCTCCAGCATGGATGAACGTGTCATCCTGGCAATAATGGCCATTGGGATAGTACTGAGTGCAACAGCGGGAAGGGTCAGGTGAAGGAGAACGTCACGAAGGGCTGACCAGTTTCTTGTTATTATGGCATCGAGGATGTAGAAGTTGGTGATCACCTCGAGATCTACGTCAACGCCAATCCTTCCGGATACGGGGAACCAGCCCAGATGCAGAGCGAAGATCAGCATAAGAATAAGCCCCAGCCAGAAGACCGGCATACTCACTCCAATGAGGGATCCGAGCATACTCAGGTAGTCGAAAATAGAGTACTGTTTTGTAGCTGACACAATACCCAGAGTGACCCCAAAAAAGCAGGCAAGTAACATGGCAGCAAGACTGAGTTCGATAGTGGCGGGGAACCTCTCCTTGATCTCTATGATAACTTTTTGACGCGTCCAGATCGTCTCTCCCAGATCCAGCTTGACGATCCTCTTCAGAAACAGCCCGTATTGGACGTATAGGGGCTCGTTTAGGCCAAGGTGCTCCCTCATGGCATCAAGGGCCTCCACTGTCACCCTCTCACCCAGAAGAAGCTCGGCTGGATCACCGGGAGTAATAGCGAGGAGAAGAAATACCACTATGGAGACACCCAGAAGCGTGGGGATAATGATCAGGGTGCGCCTTATGATAAAACCGAGCATAGTAAAGACAAGTTAAAGGTTTAAAATTAAAAGTTCAAAGAGAAAAGATAAGGTAAGCACATTGAGGCAACCTAATATTTTATTGCTTTTTTCAACATTCAGCTTGAAACCTGGGGGACGCAGTTAAGTAAGTCCCCTGACGACTTTTTCAAAAAAAAAGGGGAGAGGTTTCCCTCTCCCCCGTCAACAGGTGTGCTGTTACTTCATCCAGACGTTCTTCATCCTGACTGAACCCGTGGGATGGAGCTTGAAGTTCATGACCTTTTTCTTCATGGGCCAGATAACGGTGGAGTGTGCCACCGGGATGGCAGCCACCTCGTCGAACATTATCTGCTGGGCCTCACGGTAGATCTCAGCTCTCTTGCCCTGATCGATGGTCTGCTTACCTTTCAACATCAGCTCATGGTATCTCTCGTTCTTCCACTGGGTCCTGATGGCAGGTGAAGCCAGACCGTCAAACAGTACAGCCAGGAAGTTGTCCGGGTCACCATTGTCGCCCGTCCATCCAAGCTGGAACATATCCATGTCATCCGGCTGCTGCCTCTGGCGCTTCAGGTAGGTTCCCCAGTCGTAACTGGTTATCCGGGCTGTGATTCCCACCTTACCGAGATCGCCGATCATCGCGATACCCACCTTCAGACCCTCAGGGTTATAGGGTCTGGGTACGGGCATTGACCAAAGGGTCAGCTCGGGCAGCCCTTTGCCGTCCGGATAACCGGCTGCAGCCAGTTCCTTCTTCGCCAGCTCTGGATCGTACTTGTAACCTGGAACATCATTGTTATAACCCCACATGGTGGGAGGGATCCCGTTCTTGGCGATCTGGCCCATGCCCTGGTAGATGTTATCTACGATGGCCTGGCGATTAATCGCATGAGCAATGGCCCGGCGAAGGTGGACATCCTTCCAAAGGTCTTTGGTGTGATTGAAGCTCAGGTATCCCACATTCATCCCCGGCTGTTTTACCATCTTCAAATTCTTGTCCTTCTCAACCAGCGGGATATCCGCCGGGTTGGGGAACTGGCAGATGTCGATGCTACCGACCTTAAGTTCCAGGAAGCGGACCGAGTTCTCCGGGATGACACGGAAGATCAATTTGTTAAGATAAGGACCATTGTTCTTGTCCCAATAATCCTTGAAGGCCTCGAGTGTGATTTTGTCGTCAGATACCCATTTGACAAACTTGAAGGGACCGGTTCCCACCGGGTTCCGGACGTACGCCTTCGGGTCTTTAAGGAATGCCGTGGGGCTGATTATGCTCGCAAAATCCATACCCATATTCGCGATGAAGGGAGCCTCCACCCTCTTGAGCTTGAAGACCACTGTATACTCGTCTGTGGCCTCAATAGAGCCAACGGTGCCGTCCATCTCCATGGAAACCCAGTACTCAGGCGGCCTCTCCTGTGGTGGAATGTTAAACCCCTTGCCGGTGAACTTAACATTCCTCTCCTTCATCATGCGGCCGATGGAGAAGACAACGGCGTTGGCGTTAAACGGGGTCCCATCGTGGAATTTAACCCCTTTCCTCAAGTGAAAGGTGTACGTCTTGCCATCCGGAGAGATGTTCCATGAGGTGGCAAGGCCCGGTACGATATCGGTAGTCTCGTCCTTGTAGGCAACAAGCTGCTCATACATATTGTCGCCTATCATGAACGAGTTACCGTCCGTTTCGTAGGCCATATCCAATCCCACCGAGTCGCCTCCCCTGCCGAAAACAAGAGTGCCCCCCTTCTTCGGGCCTGCGGCGAAAGCCGATCCCGTCATGGCAAGTGTCAGGACGATACCGAACACCAATAATCTTTTTCTCATAACCGCCTCCTTTTCAGTCTCGGGAAACTTACCCCCCTACCTACCTGCAACTTAAGGTTCTTTCAGCATGGTTTATATGACGACCTGGAATACAACAACTAAGATCCTGGACAACCCACCCCCTGTCTATATTTACAGTAAAGGCTGTTCGGAGAGGAAGGCTTCCATCATACAACTACAAACTTAAAACTCGCAACATGAAATTTGACATTAAATCAGTCTCCGATTTTAATTACAGCTCGCCACGTCACTTGCAGTATGATGGGGTTAGAGTACTTGTATACGGGTTAGATGAAGAACGTATAAATATGATGTATAGATTGGGTTGGAATAAGTAGTAATTATTTCTGCAGAAAGGAGAAACATTTATGGCTTTGATAAAAATGGTTAGCGAAGAGGAGGCCACGGGTAGGGTCAAGGAGTTATATGAAGAAATTAAGAAATCACTCGGGATCGACTTTGTCCCCAACATGTACAAGGTTATGGCACCGAATCCTGATTTCCTGGAGGTAAACTGGAACAAAACCCAGACGATTATGAGCGCACCGGGCAAACTGGACAAGTTGACCAAAGAGATCATCGCTGTTGCTGTATCAGCGGTAAACTCATGCCAATACTGACTCACTGTTCATACTTCTGCGGCGCAGAAGTTAGGACTGGACGATGAAGGCATTCTCGAGGTGATGGCAGTGGTAGATCTCTTTGTAGGCCTTAATAAATTGATGGATGGTCTGCAGGTGGAGATAGATGAGAAGCCCTGGTACGGCTGAGGTTAACTGACCGAATGCCGTGTGCATTCAATAGCATTCAACTAAGCTAATTCAGTTCGCAAAAATTGGAGTCAGAGCGTTGATGATAAGACGACCGCGTTCCCCTTCGACAGGCTCAGGGCCCGAGCTTGCCGAGGGCAGGTTCAATGTTCCAAGTTCCAAGTGAAACAAACAGGCTTTGAATTTCGAACGTTGAACTGACAAATAGGGTCATAGCACTATTATGAAAAAACCGGCTATGCTATTATAAACCTATGGAAAATAAGACAATTCGCGTTAGAAAGACCCTTCTCAAAGATCAGGGAAAAGAACCTGACTTGAGGGAAACCACCCCCTCTGAGCGGTTTGCTATGGTCTCTCAGCTTACAAAAGACTTATGGGCATTTAAGGGAGAGATAGTTGCTCAACAAGGATTATCGAGACATATTGAGAGCATTTACCGAAGAGGAAGTTGAGTTTCTCATTGTCGATGCTTACGCACTTGCTGTTTACGGCCTGCCCAGAGCTACGGGTGACATAGACCTGTGGATAAACAACTCCTCAGATAACACAAGTAAAGTCTGGAGTGCCCTGGAAAAGTTCGGCGCTCCCCTGGGACAAATAAAACGTAATGATCTCGAAGAACAGGATGTTGTTTACCAGATTGGAATTGTTCCGAACCGCATCGATATTATGACTTCAATAGATGACGTCGAATTTGAGGATGCCTGGAATCGTAGACTCACTGTAGCAGTTGAAGGACTTGATATCCCCGTTTTAAGCAGAGAACATCTTAATTAAGAACAAAAAAGCTGTCAGGAGACCACAGGATCTGGTAGATATTGATTATCTGGAAAAAACCGATTAATCAGTTACTCCGCCAACAGTAGTTTCTATTTATGCTTAGGTTTAATTGACAGTCAACAGAGGTTCTGTTATATAACTGCGTCTTAATATTCCCCGATAGCTTCCCGCCTTTGGCGGGACTGAAAGTACATTAAAACATTGATTCGAATGTACTTTCAGCTCTTGATATGATAGTGGGATATTTCCTCCGGTGAGTTTGTTGGCCGAAGGTGCCGCCGCAGGCGGTGTAGAGTCACGCCGTGGGCGTGATTAACCACTTTGTTGTTTGAGACGGTTGAAAAAGGAAGTATTCCCCGATAGCTCAGTTGGTAGAGTCACGCCGTGGGCGTGATTAACCACTTTGTTGTTTGAGATAGTTGAAAAGCAATATTCCCCGATAGCTCAGT